>OHKR01000207.1_pt1 | contig 6908 bp, 4 predicted proteins | sample 1568901 | NCBI WGS metagenome assembly OHKR01 (sample SAMEA3879515, study PRJEB24766) | human gut metagenome | biome: human-associated habitat; feature: feces | place: USA | collected 1985/1987 | reverse complement strand
CGGTGACCTGATCATAGCGAATAATCCCGGCACCAATCACCGCCAGCAAGGCGCTAAAGGCATAGCCCCAGCGCAGACGGCGCTTACTCATGATGTCATAAATCAGCGTGATGTAGAGCGGCGTCAGCACGGTGAACAGCAGCAGCTCGGAAACCGTCAGGTAGAGATAAGCGCGGAAACTCAGCATATACATCACGCCAAGCTGCATCGCGCCCACCAGCATATACAGGCCGACCGTTTTCAGGCTATTGCCACGGGTACGCAGAAACGGCAGAAAAACGAGTGCCGCCAGGCCAACGCGCACCAGCACCGCAAAATAGCTATCGACGTGCCCCGCAAGGTACTCGCCATAAAAGCTAAAGGAGAAGGCCCACAGAATCGTGGTGATGATAAGTAGCGCCACAATGGAAAACTCTTTGATTAACGGGTATCCATTGTAGCGAAGTATCAGGTTGACAACTGACCAAATAAAGAACGATTACGATAAATAGAGTTTACGCAGATAATGCGGCACCGCGTCGTCGGCATTAGTACCAATCACTTCCAGCTCGGGATGAAGGTCTTTCAGACGCTGGTGCGCACTGCCCATAATGCAGCCTTTCCCCGCCATCGACAGCATTTCGGCGTCGTTCATCCCGTCACCAAACGCAATACAATCCTTCAGGCTGTAGCCCAGTTTCTTCGCCACCGCTTCCAGCGCATGGCCTTTTGAAACGCCGCCCGCCATCACTTCCAGACAGGTTAAGGTAGAGAAACTGACGTTGACGCGATCGCCCCAACGAGCGTTAATCGCCTGCTCCAGCGGCAGCAGTTGTTCATGGGAATCGCAGGTGAAGAACACTTTGCTGACGCCTTCCGGCTCCAGTAATCCAGGCTCATACAGCGCATATTGGAACACCGCTTCTTTAAAAAAGCGCATCTCTTCCGGGCGATGGCGATTCATAAACCATTCGTCGTCGCGATAAACGTTAGTAATGATGTCCGGATTGTCGTTGACTACGCCAAACAGATCGCTGGCAATGTCGCGATCCAGGTTATGAGCAAAAATCAGATTACCATCCAGATCGTGAACGCGCGCACCATTGGAGGTAATCATGTAAGACTTAATCTCCAGATTATCGCGAATTTGCCCCACATCAACGTGGTGACGACCGGTCGCAAACACAAAGTTGATGCCGCGCGCGGTGAGCAGCTTCAGAGTTTCTTTGGCGTAAGGGGATAACGTATGGTCGGGAGAAAGTAACGTGCCATCTAAATCAGACGCAACAACCTGGTACATAAGAAATTTAAACCTCTGTAGAGCGGTTTCCGCTGGGTGAGTTATGCCTGTTGAAAAAATCAACGATGGCGTGGAGCGCGACTGAGCGCATTGCGTCCTTTTCAAAAAGGATCTCATGGTAAGCACCTTTAATTACCAACGGCCGTCCTCCTTCGACAGGATGGCCCGCGGCGGTGCGGAGTTCACAAAAACGGTCATGCATGCGGTTATCCACCACGCGTTCCTCTTCAGCCTGCAAGAGAAGCGTTGGCGTGGCGTCATCACCCGCACCGGCTAACACCTGTTCGCCAGCCAGAATACTTTCGCGTACCCAATGGTAGGTCGGCCCACCGACGCGAATCGTTGGGTCATCAGCATAGAAGCGTAAGTTACGTCGATATCGCTGTCTGCTGTGGGTCAGTACGTTGATAGCAAACGGCAACGCGCGCCAGCGCCCGGTGCCTATTGCATAGCCATCACGGAAACGTGGATGCGCTTCGGCCCAGTTGAGGATCTGCCGTGCCATAAATGACGGCATACGAATCACGATCCCAAACATTGGCGCAGTTAGCGCAATGGCGTCACATACACCTGGATGGCGTTGCAGAAATAATGTGGAGATCGCACCGCCCATCGAATGTGCCAGTATATAGCGTTTACGCCACGGACCGGGCTGAACCTCCTGCTGCCAGAATGCCGCCAGATCATCAACATAATCATTAAAGCGATTAACATGCCCGAGATGCGGATCGGCTAACAGGCGACCGGAACGTCCCTGCCCGCGATGGTCGATGATTAAGACATCAAACCCCAAATGGAACAGGTCATAGGCCAGTTCCGCATATTTTACGTAGCTCTCAATACGCCCCGGGCAGATGACTACCACCCGGTCATGGTGCTGTGCGCGAAAACGGACAAAGCGCACCGGAATGTCATCCACACCAGTAAACTCTGCTTCATCACGCTGACGCCAGAAATCAGTCAGCGGTCCCATGGTAAAAGCAGCAAACGCGTTTTCTCTTGTTTCCCAGTCTTTTTGCTGCTGAAACATCGGGTAATCTGCCTCTTAAACCACGTAAAATCGTTTTTTTTAGCGTGCCTGACACAACGCTGCGACAGTAGCGTATTGTGGCACAAAAATAGACACACCGGGAGTTCATCATGACCTTAGAATGGTGGTTTGCCTACCTGCTGACATCGATCATTTTAAGCCTGTCGCCAGGCTCTGGTGCAATCAACACTATGACCACCTCGCTCAACCACGGTTATCGCGGCGCGGTGGCGTCTATTGCTGGGCTTCAGACCGGACTGGCGATTCATATTGTGCTGGTTGGCGTGGGGTTGGGGACGCTATTTTCCCGCTCAGTGATTGCGTTTGAAGTGTTGAAGTGGGCAGGCGCGGCTTACTTGATTTGGCTGGGAATCCAGCAGTGGCGCGCCGCTGGTGCAATTGACCTTAAATCGCTGGCCTCTACTCAATCGCGTCGACATTTGTTCCAGCGCGCAGTTTTTGTGAATCTCACCAATCCCAAAAGTATTGGGTTTCTGGCGGCGCTATTTCCGCAATTCATCATGCCGCAACAGCCGCAACTGATGCAGTATATCGTGCTCGGCGTCACCACTATTGTGGTCGATATTATTGTGATGATCGGTTACGCCACCCTTGCTCAACGGATTGCTCTATGGATTAAAGGACCAAAGCAGATGAAGGCGCTGAATAAGATTTTCGGCTCGTTGTTTATGCTGGTGGGAGCGCTGTTAGCATCGGCGAGGCATGCGTGAAAAATAATGTCGGATGCGGCGTAAACGCCTTATCCGACTTACTCTGAAGACGCGTCTGGCATCACCGCGAAATAATCAAATGAATGCCAAATCCGGCAAATAACGCCCCGGCAAAACCATCAATCCACTTCGCCAGACGTTGATAACCACGGCGCATTTGCGGCAGGGCAAACAGGCTGGCAACGACGGTAAACCACGCCAGCGTTTCGACAATGATCAGCGCAAAAATGCCCCAGCGCGCGGTAGTGCCAACGTTATCACCGACAAACAATGAGAACACCGAGCCAAAGTAGATAATCGCTTTCGGATTAGCGAGATTGGTCAGTAAACCTTTCAGGAAACTGCGCCCACTTTTCGCCAGCTCGACCTGTGGCGCAGGTGCAGAAACCGCCTCTTTTTTCAGTGCACCACGTAGCATCTGGTAACCCATCCAGCAGAGATACAGGCCACCGCCCACCATAATCAGCGTATGCAGCCAGGCCATTTTTTCGATAATCAAATGCAGGCCAAGCAGCGCAATCCCAGCCCAAACCATTACGCCGCAGGTAATGCCCAGCACGCCCATCATCGCTTCTTTACGGGAACGACTGACAGCGGTCTGAGAGACAAAAAAGAAATCGGGACCGGGGCTCATAAGCGCCACAATGTGCACCATGGCGACGGTGAGAAATAACATCAACATACATTTGACTCGCGGGGGAAACGTTTGCGCACGAATCAGCGCCATAAACGGTTTGCCAAAGCGTTCCAGCTTGCGCATCCCAACGCCGTTAACGCTGAGCATTTCGCTGGCGGTGATCGGCATCTGTTCAGCCATCTCAATCAAGGTTGCGTCGTTAAACACCACGTACGGCGGGACATTACTTTCATCGGCTATCGATTTACGCAGTTTGCGTAATTTGGCGAACAGTTTGCGATCATAGTTGCCGCCGAACGATTTCTGCATCGCTTTCGGTTTGAGCGCCACGATACGCGGCACGGCAAGTTGCAAAGAGGATTCGCCGCGCAGCACCGGGCGCGCGGCCTCTGTCAGTTGTAGGGCAGAATGCTGGGCAATATTTTGCGTCACCAGGCCGAGGTGAATCAGCTGGCGGATCACGCTCACCCAATGTTCATGGCTTTTATCACGGCCCATGCCATAGACTTTCAGTTTGTCATGACCATAGTCGCGGATACGCTGGTTATTAGCACCACGAATCACTTCCACCACATAACCCATCCCAAACCGCTGATTCACACGACCAATGGTGGAAAGGGCAATCTGAGCATCGGTTGAACCGTCGTACTGTTTCGGCGGATCGAGGCAGATATCGCAGTTCCCGCACGGCTCCTGACGCCCTTCGCCAAAATAGTTCAGCAATACCAGACGACGGCAAGTTTGCGCTTCGGCAAACGCGCCCATCGCATTGAGTTTGTGGCGCTCGATATCCTGCAACTGCCCCTGCGGCTTCTCTTCCAGACAACGGCGCAGCCACGCCATATCAGCCGGATCGTAAAACAGCATCGCTTCCGCGGGCAGGCCATCACGCCCGGCGCGTCCGGTTTCCTGATAATAGGATTCGATATTGCGCGGAATATCAAAGTGGACCACGAAGCGAACGTTTGGTTTATTGATGCCCATGCCGAACGCCACCGTCGCCACCACAATTTGCAGGTCATCGCGCTGGAATTTTTCCTGCACATCGGCGCGAACATTATTTTCCAGCCCGGCATGATAGGCCGCCGCGCTAATTCCCTTGCTTTGCAGGCGCGCAGCGGTGTCTTCTACTTTCGCGCGGCTGTTGCAGTAGATAATGCCTGACTTACCGCGCTGTTCCTGCACGTAGCGCATCAACTGATCGAGCGGTTTGAACTTCTCCATCAGCATGTAGCGAATATTCGGACGGTCAAAACTGCTGATTTGAATCAGCGGATCGTTCAGCCCCAGCAGGCGCACGATATCCTGGCGCGTGGTGTCGTCGGCTGTGGCGGTCAGCGCCATAAACGGCAGCGTCGGGAACCGCTGGCGCAACTGACCGAGCGCGGCATATTCCGGGCGGAAATCGTGGCCCCATTGGGAGATACAGTGCGCTTCATCAACGGCTAATAACACCGGATTCCAGTGCGCCAGATGCTCAAGAAAGTTATCCAGCATCAGGCGTTCCGGGGCGATATAAAGCAGACGAATTTGCCCGGTGCGGCAGCCTGTCATCACTTCAAGTTGCTGTTCGCGGGTTTGCGTCGAGTTAAGGCACGCCGCCGCCACGCCGTTGGCTTGCAGTTGATCCACCTGATCTTTCATCAACGAAATCAGCGGTGAAACAACCACGGTAAGGCCGTTTAGCAATAAGGCAGGGATTTGATAGCAAAGGGATTTTCCGCCACCAGTGGGCATGACGACGAGGCAATCGCGGCCGGAAAGCACAGTGTCGATAATTTCTTCCTGGCCGGGGCGAAACTGTTGGTAGCCAAAGGTTTCTTGTAAAACCTGTTTAGCTCCGGACTCCAGATTCAACACTTCCGCCTGCGCCACATTCACCCCGATTGCCTGAAATAAAAACAGGCGCTATTTTCAGCGCCTGCGCGAGAAACTGCAATGCTTTTAGTCTCTGAGAGGGTAATCCTGGATGCTGGATTCCAGATTTGCCAACCACTCAACCGTTCATCAAAACAAATCGTTTAGCATAACCCCCACACCGACACGGGTCTGGTTGAAGTTATAGTCGATGAGCGATTCGCCATAGCCGCTGTAAACCTGAGTATAAAGGCGCACATGTTTGGTGATCGGGTAACTTAAGCCTAACTCCGCGCCGCCGTAGCCGGTGTTCCAGTTGTACTGTCCTTTCGCACTGAGCACCGCATCACCGAGGTGATAGCCGATTTTAAGCTGGTAGTAACCCATATATTTGGTGATATCCGGGTTATCGTCAGCCAGTTACCGTTTTCTGCCATCAGGCGAGTATAAAGGCGGTTCCAGCTGCGGGAGGTCGGGTCGGAACGCCCGTTAGAGTCGTGGTTATACCCCATCTCCACATCGCGCAGCGTCCAACCTGCAAAACGGTAATCGGTGGCAAAACCGAGGAACAATTGCGGTTCGTAGTTGGTTTCACGAAACGGTGAAGACTCTTCGCTATTGGACAGTTGCCACCAGGATTTTTGCGTATAAGACGCACCCAACACCGAGTTCGGGCCTAAAATCCCACGCCACAGCGGAAATGCCAGGCTCAACTGAAACTTTACTTCATCCTTACGCGCATTTTCCGCCCAGTCGTAACTGGCAATCGCTTCTTTATTCAGATCGCTGGTTTGGGTGTAAATGAGGTAGTTGGTGTCATAAGGATAGAGCGTGAACGGATTGTCATGCTCCTGCAGCATATTGGCGATAATACTGCCACGCACCGCTGGCGCGTCATGCACCTCTTTCACCGTTGCCTCTTGTGCATATACTGCCATAGGCAACATAAACACCGGCAACAACCAGCCCTGCAGAGTCCGCATCGGTCGTGTTCTCCGTAACGAATTATTGATAAGGTGAATATTTTTCTGCGGGCTATTTTACATACTTAACTCCATAGCCGTTAGTTATCCCTTCCTAAAGTAGAAACCAACAACAAAGAAGCATAAAATCAACATTTCATTAACCAATGAAGTGTAAGGATGATATGTCTGCCGTACTGACCGCTGAACAAGCCCTGAAATTAGTGGGTGAGATGTTTGTTTATCACATGCCATTTAACCGCGCATTGGGGATGGAACTGGAGCGTTACGAAAAAGAGTTCGCACAGCTGGCCTTTAAAAATCAGCCAATGATGGTGGGCAACTGGGCGCAAAGCATTTTGCACGGCGGGGTCATTGCGTCGGCGCTGGATGTCGCCGCCGGTCTGGTGTG
>OHKR01000202.1_pt1 | contig 6983 bp, 5 predicted proteins | sample 1568901 | NCBI WGS metagenome assembly OHKR01 (sample SAMEA3879515, study PRJEB24766) | human gut metagenome | biome: human-associated habitat; feature: feces | place: USA | collected 1985/1987 | reverse complement strand
AGCAACAAGAAATTAAGACTTGCTGAGAAATCAAGTTTCTGTGAAACTACTGATTCGCTTTTTAATTTTTAGGCTCATGAATAAAGTCTTCACTGGAGATTTTATTTGTTTCACTTCCATTTTGTTGCAATCATTCAAGCCATGGGAATTTCTGGCTGTTGTGAATGTGTTTGCGTTCGAGTAAGGTTAAGTCTTGTTCGCAACGGTCAATTGTTCCCAGTTTTAAAGTAACTTTATCTGGCATATCATCTTTGATGTGGTAAATTGGGCTGTGATAATTCTTGCAATAATAGCGGTATTTTCCTTTAGAGGATTCATAAGTCACAAGCTCATCTGCACCAGATAAGATTTGAAAATCTTCAACGTTGAGCAAAGAATTAACCGAAAAAGCCGATGCCGAAGCTTTTTGGCAGGCGGTAAGTCAGAAATCTATGATTTCGTTGACACACCCCCGTCAGGATGATTAGGATTGTCATAGTCCAAGGGACGAAGAGAATCCAATCAGCTACGACGTTAAGAACAGTGGCAACAAACGATAGGTCCTAACAGTTTTTTGGTTTGGTAAGTGACAGTGTAACAGAGACAGGAACCAGTAATCATTTTATTTCTCCATTTTCAGATACTCTTTTAACATTTTCTTTTGTGGGGTTGCCATGGGGTAGGTGGAAAGTTGGTCTTGTGCGACCCAGCGGAGTTCCTTATCTTTGGTAAATTCATTTGAGTTGACTGAGCCTTCGATGAGTTCGATTGTCCATTTTTGGTGGCTAAAGGTATGCTTGACGTGATTGAAGGTTTTATTTGTCCAAGTTGGGTTTAGTTGATAATCTTCCTTAAATAACGTTTTTTGCGACGTTGTTTTGAGAGTGTTTTTGGCATTATCTGTTTCAAATAAATCAAGCTGTTGCCCGATAAAATCAGTTTCCATGATTGGAAATGACCAGAAACCACCGAGCAAGCGTCCGTCAGTATTCTTTTCTAATAGGAAATCACCTTTGCTGTTGCGAATGACAAAAGCTTGAATTTGCAACGGTTTTGGCTTTTTCTTTGGCAATTTGATAGGGTATTTGTCATAAGTGCCGTGTAAATAAGCTGCGCTGAAAAAGCGAATTGGTGATTCATCTGGGCGAGGATTTTTAGCAGACTCAATATCTGTGCCCAAATCCATAAGTGCTTGATTGAAATCCCCAGGGCGTTCAGGGTCAATGAGCACTTCCATAATAGCTTGAAAAATTTTGCGATTTTTAGGGTCACCAATATCATAATTGACCTCAAAAAGCCTTGCCATAACACGCATGACATTGCCGTCCACAGCTGGTTCGGGAAGGTCAAAAGCAATGCTTGCAATCGCACCAGCCGTATAAGGTCCAATTCCTTTTAAGGAGAGAATATCATCATAAGTGCTAGGAAATTCGCCATTAAAATCGTCCATGATTTCTTGCGCAGCTTTTTGCATATTGCGCACGCGTGAATAATAACCTAAGCCTTCCCACGCTTTAAGTAATTTTTCTTCAGGAGCTTTGGCGAGAGCGTCAACGGTTGGAAACCAAGCTAAAAAGCGTTCATAGTAGGGAATAACAGTAACAACTTGTGTTTGTTGCAACATGATTTCAGACACCCAAATGTGATAAGGATTTTTGGTTCTGCGCCAAGGCAAATCCCGTTTTTCATTGTCATACCAAGCAAGCAGCGTGCGACGAAAAGAAGCAATTTTCTCATCATCCCACATCTCAATGCTATAATCAGTAAAATTAATCATAGCTCTATTTTAGCAAAGAATGATTTCTTTGAATAACAAAAACGCTTATTATTTTATTTCATCAAAAATGAGATTTTTGACTATTTTTTAGAAAAATGAGTATTTGGGTATTGACAAAAGTAAGCGGTTACATTATAATAAAGGTGTAAAGAAGGATGACAAAAGTAACGAAGTAAGGAGGTAACAGTTCTTATGATGAAACCACATGTCGCTCGGTACAAAAATGGTGATTGGTCTCCTAGTCGGGGTAAGTAGGCACAGTTGACTTTACGGAGGTGGCGCTTATGTTAGCTTTTAACTTAGGACGCTATAAAGATGGTGATTAAGCATCTTGTTTAGCCTTGAAAACCAAATCTTGTAACAAAGTACATCGGAGGAACGCCTTATGTTGATGTTTAATGTAGGTCGTTATAAAAATGGAGACTAAGACTTGTTGCAGAAAATAGCGATAAAGGAGTGATGTCACATTTTAGGTGAAAAAATATTATTGGAAGTAAGCGGTTAGAAATGGCTAGTGCAAGAAATATTGTCGGTTGATCTTGTTGCTAGTAACAGTAGTAATCGAAAGGGCTTCTAATCATGTTGCTTCCATGTTTGAAAAAAGCTTTTAAAGAAAGTTGTGATAGATATGAAAGCAATCAATGTAGGCCGTTACAAAAATGGAGACTCTAAACAGATATGGCGACGAGTCAATCGCTGTATCAATCAAAAAACAGAAAAATAAATTAAAAATTAGGTGATTATTATCGTTGTTATGTGAGTATTTTCAGATTAATGGAGGTATCTTATGAACGTAGCAAGATATAAAAATGGTGATACCTTAGCTAGTTGCAGAAAATAGCTAAAGGAGTGAAACCAATGTAAAAAGTAGTGATAAAAAAGTCGTGGAGGTATGTACAATGCTGAAAATGAATTTAAGTCGCTATAAAAATGGAGATAATAATCCAACAGCCTAACTCCTTATGAGATTGGTATGTTGGTAAAACATACGCAATATTTTTAAAAGGATCTGGAACACCTAAGTGTTCCAGATTTTTTGTTTTTTCTAGCTTATTTTTAAAGGAAAATTCGTAGTGACTAATATTCTAATCACTTTTTTCTTTTGCCGGGCCTAAGATAGACTTAAGTTTTTAGGTGGATAATGGTTGCCAAGTAAATTTAACAGAAGGAGTAGCTATTTTACCAACAGAAGCGAAAAAAGAAGAGCTATCTTTATGAGGTTGACCTCACGCGCTGTATTTTTATTTTTGGAGTGCTGATTAATCAAGTTAGTTCTCTATTTACCAACGCCGTAAAAGTTCAGGAGCTTATGAATTATTTACTTAGTGCCCCATTTTACACGTATGCGGTTTATGTTTGTCACGGGACTTGTGCGATTTTTAGGAAATTATAAAAGGGCCATTTGGATATTGTACCTTATTTTTTCAACCATGCTTTGGTTGTATAATCAATTTGTGAATCGACGTAACTTTATTATTTCCATTTCAGCACTTATTCAGTGGCTTTTCTTTTTTATATCAAATACATTTTCTCACATTAAGACCATACGAATTGGCTATATTTTTCCCGTTCTTACGGAATGTTTGTTTGGACTTATCAATTTTACTTTATGGCTATTACTTATGTCATTACGATAAAGTCATGACACTTTTGATGACTTATCAAAAGCGAATTTATGCGATAACCGCTTGTCTAAGTCTGGGGACGATAGGGCTTTATTATTACAATACAAAGATTCTTGGGTTAAGTCGTCATTATGCGCATTTGGTTCATCAGCCTTGCATGATGATTTATGCGATTTTCATGATTGCAACGATATTTGCGCTTAGTTTGCATTACGCTAAAAATCGTGAAAAACCAAGTCTCCAATGGTTACGTCGCTCGGTTGATTTGTCGTCGAAATTATCATTTGGGATTTATCTGACGCAAACAGCCTCTCTTGCCATTTTTGGCTTAGTGATTGATTGGATTAATCCGTATTTGAGTGATGTAGCCTTGGCTTTGCTTTTCCCATTGGGTTATCTTTTGGTATTGGGTGGTGCGTGGCTAATTTCTTATTTTTGCTACAAAGTATCGCCATTTGGCATTTTAATTGGTCGTCCAAATCATATAAAGAAAGGAAATTAAGATATTCATGACACAGTTAGTTGATGATTTAAAGGCACGTTTGTTGGAAAATGCGGAGCGTGAATTTTTAAAAGATATCTCTCTTAATCGCTGGTTTACGGGGCAAGATGTGGAAGATGATATTGCTATTTTTCAAGAGGCTTTTAGGCGGAATGGTCTTGGAAAAGATGATGTCGTTTTTATGGCTCTGGAAAATTCAGCGGTTTATATTCCGATGAATCAGGCGATGTGGCGTTATGGGATTACCGCACATCCTGTAGCAAGTACAACACCGATTGCAGAATTGGTAGCAGATTATGATGAGAATCAGTATTCTGCTATGATTTTCAATCAGGAAAAAGCAGCTGCTTTCAAAGAAAATGCTGAATTGCACTACGAAGTGTCACATCTTAAAACATTTCCAGATTTGGTCTTGCTAAGTCGTAAGGACAATGATAATACGTATAAAGAAATGACACCAACTGAAGATACCTTAGGCTGGATTTTGAATACGTCTGGGACGACAGGAAAGTTTAAGCAAGTTGGACTTTTACACCGTTTTATGCGCTTAGCTGGTGAGGATAATTTTGTGTTGCACCGCATGACAAAAGAAGTTGATGAGCTTTTAAGCCTTGTTGGTTTATCGGATTTTGCGAATCATTCTCCAGATCATTTGTCAGGAGGGTGAAAATATCGATTGATTTTCTCAGTTTTTTGTTTGGAATTGAAATTAATAGATATTTGGTATCACTTATAAAATTGTTATACAACTATAGAACATATTGTTGGACATTGTGCAAAGGTTTACATATAATGTAGGGGATTGAAAGTGTTTAATTATTTTAGACATTTTTAATCAACTATAATGAATAAAATAATAGGAGGACTAGCACATGTCACTTATTGGAAAACCTATCGTTGAATTTTCAGCAGATGCTTATTATAATGGAGAGTTTATCAAGGTATCAAATGATGATTTACAGGGAAAATGGGCGATTTTTTGTTTCTATCCCGCTGATTTCTCATTTGTTTGCCCAACGGAACTTGGTGATTTACAAGAACAATATGCAGAGCTTCAAAAACTTGGTGTTGAAGTGTATTCTGTTTCAACAGATACGCATTTCGTTCATAAAGCTTGGCACGATGATTCTGATGTTGTCGGAACAATCACTTACGCTATGATTGGTGATCCAGCCCATGTTTTATCAGAAGGCTTTGAGGTTCTTGGTGAAGATGGTTTGGCACAGCGCGGCACATTTATCGTGGATCCTGATGGTATTGTTCAAGCCGTTGAAATTAATGCCGATGGCATTGGACGTGATGCAAGTACTCTTTTAGATAAAGTGCGTGCTGCACAATATATCCGAAAACATCCAGGAGAAGTTTGTCCTGCAAAATGGAAAGAAGGAGAAGACACATTAAAACCAAGTTTGGATTTAGTAGGTAAAATCTAAGGAGGTTTTATATGGCATTAGATGCAGAAATCAAAACACAATTGTCGCAATATCTTGCATTAATTGAATCTGATATTGTTTTTCAGGCTAATCTTGGAACAGATGAAAATTCTAAAAAAGTCAGAGATTTCATTGATGAAATCGTCTCAATGAGTGATAAGATTGGTTTTGAATCAAAGAAGCTTAGTCGTATGCCTGCTTTTCGAATTGCTAAAAAAGGACAAGAATCTGGTGTTGAATTTGCCGGCTTACCACTGGGACATGAGTTGACTTCATTGATTCTGGCACTTTTACAGGTTTCTGGACGACCACCAAAAGTAGATGAGGAAGTCATCAACCGAATTAAAGCTATTGATACTCCTCTTCATTTTGAAACTTATGTCAGCCTTAGTTGTCATAATTGTCCGGATGTTGTACAAGCTTTCAATATTATGGCTGTGATTAATCCGAATATTAGCCATACCATGATTGAGGGAGGTATGTTCCAAGATGAGGTCAAGGCTAAAGGGATTATGTCCGTTCCAACCGTTTTTCACAATGATGAAATACTGACTTCAGGACGTACCAACATTGAACAATTACTTGATTTGATTGCAGGACCAGTGTCAGAAACGACATTTGCAGATAAGGGAATTTTTGATGTCTTGGTTATTGGTGGCGGGCCGGCTGGAAATAGCGCAGCTATTTATGCTGCACGAAAAGGAATCAAAACAGGCTTATTAGCTGAAACGTTTGGTGGACAAGTGATGGAAACCGTCGGAATTGAAAATATGATTGGAACACCTTATATAGAGGGACCAGTGCTTATGTCCCAAGTAGAAGAGCATACCAAATCATATGATGTCGATATCATGAAAGCTCAAAAAGCGATAGCTATTCATAAAAAGGATGTTATCGAGGTTACGCTAGCTAATGGTGCGATTCTAAAATCTAAAACAGCCATTCTATCTCTTGGTGCCAAATGGCGTAATATTAATGTTCCGGGAGAAGTTGAATTTAGAAATAAAGGAGTCACTTATTGTCCGCACTGTGATGGACCACTTTTTACAGATAAAAAGGTAGCTGTCATTGGTGGTGGTAATTCAGGGCTTGAAGCAGCTATTGATTTAGCAGGACTTGCTAGCCGTGTCTATATTCTTGAATTTTTACCAGAATTAAAAGCTGATAAAGTCTTACAAGATCGTGCAGAAGCACATGATAATATTACTATTTTGAAAAATGTTGCTACAAAAGAAATTTTGGGTGATGAGCAGGTTACTGGACTAATTTATACGGATAGAGAAACTGGCGAGGACAAAACACTTGACTTAGAGGGAGTCTTTGTTCAAATTGGTCTCGTTCCCAATACTGACTGGCTAAAAGATTCTGGAATTGACCTTAATAATCGTGGTGAAATTATTGTGGATAATCAAGGGAGTACAACTGTTTCAGGTATTTTTGCAGCTGGCGACTGTACAGATCAAGCATACAAGCAAATTATTATTTCTATGGGAAGCGGAGCTACTGCAGCCTTAGGGGCATTTGACTACCTTATCAGAATGAATGATTAATTTTTAGGTTGAAGAAAAATCCTATTTTGGATTATTTTCTTCAATCTTTTTTATCTTATAATCAAAAAATATAAAATTTGGCGATATTTCTGTTGTAAGGATTATAAGAATTTTGTT
>OHKR01000178.1_pt1 | contig 7807 bp, 4 predicted proteins | sample 1568901 | NCBI WGS metagenome assembly OHKR01 (sample SAMEA3879515, study PRJEB24766) | human gut metagenome | biome: human-associated habitat; feature: feces | place: USA | collected 1985/1987 | reverse complement strand
CTTACCGCCGCCAGTGAATTACTGTTTTTCTGGTGGGAAAATCAGATTCAGCACGATGGCAGTAATACCGCCCGCGGCGATCCCGGAGGAGAGCAGGTTTTTCAGCCATTCAGGGGCAAACTGCAAAATCAGCGGCTGCTGAGAGACGTCCAGACCAACCGCCAGCGACAGCGCGATAATCAGAATCGCCCGACGGTTCAGCGGCTCACGAGAAACGATACGCACACCGGAGGCGGCGATGGTGCCAAACATTACAAGCGTTGCGCCGCCCAGAACCGGTTCTGGAATGTGTTGTACAAAACCGCTCACTGCCGGGAACAGACCCAGCACGATCAACATCAGCGCGACGACAAAACCGACATAGCGGCTGGCAACACCAGTCAACTGGATCACTCCGTTGTTTTGCCCGAAGCAGGAGTTCGGGAAGGTGTTAAACACCGCCGAAACAAACGAGTTCAGGCCGTTTGCCAGCACGCCACCTTTCAGGCGTTTCATGTACAGCGGACCGGACACTGGCTGTTCGGAAACGTCAGAGGTCGCCGTGATATCGCCAATGGTTTCCAGCGAAGTGATCATAAAGACCAGCATCAGCGGCAGCAGCAGACTCCATTCAATGCCAAGACCGTAATAGAGCGGCGTTGGCACCATAATCAGTTCTTGCGTCATCGGTTCGTTGCTTTCTGGCAACATGCCCATAAACCACGCCAGCGCATATCCGGCCGCCATCGCAATCACCAGTGAGGCCACGCGTAAGTAAGGGTTACGTTGACGGTTAAGCAGGATAATTAAGGCTAAGACCACGCCTGCCAGCAGCAGATTTTTCGGTGCGCCGAAGGTGTTATCGCTCATGGCTGCGTAACCGCCGCCAATGGACGTTAACCCAACCTGAATTAGCGACAGGCCGATAATCATCACCACAACGCCAGAAACCAGCGGCGTAATAATGCGGCGCGCCAGATGCAGAACGCGGGAGATCACCATCTCGGTGCAACTTGCCAGCATCAACGTGCCGAACAAAGCCGCCATCATGGTAGGAACATCAGCACCACCGGTTTTCAGCGCGGTACCGCCCATAATCAGCGGGGCAACAAAGTTGAAGCTGGTGCCCTGAATAGACAACAGCCCGGAGCCAACCGGACCCCAGGCCTTAATTTGAATAATCGATGCCACACCGGAGGCAAACAGCGACATACTAATAATGTGTTGCGTGTCTTGTGCCGGTAAACCCAGCGCCTGGCAGATTAATAGCGCTGGCGTGATCACCGCAACGAACATCGCCAGCAGATGCTGACAGGCGGCAAACAGGGTTTGAGGAAGCGGCGGACGATCTTCAAGACGGTAAATCAGTTCGCTGTTTTGAGTCTGCGCAACCGGTTGCGCATTTTCTGACTCGAGGGTGGAAACAGACATCGAAAACAATCCCGTGGTAGCAAAGCGGGCATTTTAGCTGACCGAAAGAGAAAAGCAAACGTTTGCCACATCCTCATCTAAATATTTAAATGAGATAAATGCACTTTTTTATATAACTTTTGGTATTTTTCTGCTTAAAATCCATGCCATTTGTTCATTAACAGCTGAGAATTTGACCCAGGAAAGCATAACTCGATACCCGTCATAGTTCATGAAGTTGCCACTGCGCGATGAAGTATGACGAGTATGAAAGAGTGATGCGGATACAAAGGAGTAACTATGTTTCATCTCGATACTTTAGCAACGCTTGTTGCCGCAACGCTGACGTTGCTGCTCGGGCGTAAGTTGGTCCATTCCGTCTCCTTTTTGAAGAAATACACCATACCGGAACCTGTTGCGGGTGGTTTGTTGGTGGCGCTGGCGCTACTAGTACTGAAAAAAAGCATGGGCTGGGAAGTCAACTTTGATATGTCCCTGCGCGATCCGTTAATGCTGGCTTTCTTCGCCACCATTGGCCTGAACGCCAACATTGCCAGTTTGCGTGCCGGTGGGCGTGTGGTTGGCATCTTCTTGATTGTGGTTGTTGGTCTGTTGGTGATGCAAAATGCCATTGGCATTGGTATGGCTAGCCTGTTAGGGCTTGATCCGCTGATGGGGCTGTTGGCCGGTTCTATTACGCTTTCCGGCGGTCACGGTACGGGCGCTGCGTGGAGTAAATTGTTCATTGAACGTTATGGCTTCACCAATGCGACGGAAGTGGCGATGGCCTGTGCAACGTTCGGTCTGGTGCTGGGCGGCTTGATTGGCGGTCCGGTGGCGCGCTATCTGGTGAAACACTCCACCACGCCGAACGGTATTCCGGATGACCAGGAAGTCCCGACGGCGTTTGAAAAGCCGGATGTGGGCCGCATGATCACCTCGTTGGTGCTGATTGAAACTATCGCGCTGATTGCTATCTGCCTGACGGTGGGGAAAATTGTTGCGCAACTTTTGGCTGGCACTGCTTTTGAACTGCCGACCTTCGTCTGTGTACTGTTTGTTGGCGTGATTCTGAGCAACGGTCTGTCAATAATGGGCTTTTACCGCGTCTTTGAGCGTGCGGTATCCGTGCTGGGTAACGTAAGCTTGTCGTTGTTCCTGGCGATGGCGTTGATGGCTGAAACTGTGGGAGCTGGCTTCGCTGGCGCTGCCGATGCTGGCGATTCTGGTGGTACAGACCATCTTCATGGCGTTGTATGCCATCTTCGTTACCTGGCGCATGATGGGCAAAAACTACGATGCGGCAGTGCTGGCTGCGGGTCACTGTGGTTTTGGCCTCGGTGCAACGCCAACGGCAATCGCCAACATGCAGGCGATCACTGAACGCTTTGGCCCGTCGCACATGGCGTTTTTGGTGGTGCCGATGGTCGGTGCGTTCTTTATCGATATCGTCAATGCGCTGGTAATTAAGTTGTATTTGATGTTGCCGATTTTTGCCGGTTAACCGATGAAGCGGCGGTAGAAGTGCCGCCGCAACAAAGACAAATGCCTGATACGCTTCGCTTATCAAGCCTGCGTATTGATTCATAATTTATTGAATTTGTAGGGTGAATCGCATCCGGCAGGAAGGTAGGGTAACCTGAAATGGCGGTCTTCTCACTGCCGCCTTTTACGCATTCGAGTAACGTTCTGTCTCCGGCATCCAGCGTTCTATCAAGGCTTTTGCCTGTTGTGGGTAACGTTCGTGAATATGTCGCGCCAGGCGCTGAACTTCCGGGATCATCGCCTGATCGCGCAGTAAATCCGCCACTTTAAATTCAGCATTACCCGTCTGACGCGTGCCTAACAATTCGCCAGGGCCGCGAATCTCCAGATCTTTTTGCGCAATCACAAAACCGTCGTTACTGTCGCGCAGCACTTGCAGGCGAATTTGCGCCGTTTTAGAAAGCGGCGTTTTGTAGAGCAGCACGCAGTGAGAAGCCACCGCGCCACGACCTACGCGCCCGCGCAGCTGGTGTAACTGCGCCAGACCCAGACGCTCAGGGTTTTCGATAATCATCAGGCTGGCGTTAGGCACATCAACACCGACTTCAATAACGGTAGTGGCAACCAGCAGATGTAGCTCACCTTGTTTAAACGACGCCATCACCGCCTGTTTCTCGGCTGGTTTCATCCGCCCGTGTACCAGGCCAACATTCAATTCTGGTAGCGCCAGTTTCAACTCTTCCCAGGTAGCTTCCGCCGCCTGCGCTTCCAGTAACTCTGACTCTTCAATCAACGTACAAACCCAGTACGCCTGACGACCTTCAGTTATGCAGGCGTGGCGCACGCGGTCAATGATGTCGGTACGGCGGGTATCAGGAATAGCGACCGTAGTCACTGGCGTGCGGCCTGGCGGCAGCTCATCTATCACCGAGGTATCGAGATCGGCATACGCCGTCATTGCCAGCGTGCGGGGGATCGGCGTGGCGGTCATGATCAACTGATGCGGATGGAAGCCCTGCTGCTGGCCTTTCTCCCACAATGCCAGACGCTGATGCACGCCAAAACGATGCTGTTCGTCGATAATCACCAGCGCCAGGCCGTTAAACTGCACCTGTTCCTGGAAGATGGCGTGTGTACCGACAATCATCTGCACCTGACCGCTGGCGATGGCTTCCTGCTGAGACAGTCGCGCTTTGCCTTTCTGCTTACCGGCGAGCCAGCCCACTTTGATACCGAGCGGTGCAAACCAGTTGCGGAAGTTATTGGCGTGCTGCTCGGCGAGTAATTCGGTTGGTGCCATCAGTGCCACCTGTTTGCCGTGGGCAATCGCACGCAGCGCGGCGAGGGCGGCGACCAGCGTTTTACCGGAACCTACATCGCCCTGTACCAGGCGCATCATCGGCACATCCAGCGCCATATCATGCTCGATCTCCGCCACTACGCGTGCCTGTGCGCCCGTTGGCTTGAACGGTAAGGCGGCGAGGAGTTTATTTTTCAGCGTGTCATTGGCGCTCAGCGGCTGGGCATGAAAACGCTGTGCTCCGGCACGTAAGGCTAACATGCTGAGGTTGTGCGCCAGCAGTTCTTCCAGAATCAGACGACGTTGCGCCGGATGCTGCCCGGTTTCCAGATCGCTAAGCTGTAGCGTCGGTGGCGGGCGGTGCAAAGTGCGCAACGCTTCCGGTAGCGTCATCATTCCTTGTGACAGTTCCGGCGGCAGGAGTTCTTCAATGGCGCAGGTGTCGAGCAGATCCAGCGCCTGGTCGGTTAATTTACGCAGCGTGGCCTGCTTTACGCCTTCCGTTGTTGGATAAACCGGCGTGAGCGTTTCCTGTAATTCTGGCGTGCTGAGATCGCCCTGCACGCGGTATTCCGGGTGGATCGTCTCCGCACCATATTTACCGCGCTTTGCTTCGCCATAAGCCAGTACACGGCGGCCCGTCGCCAGGCTATTTTTCATTGCCGCGCTGAAATTGAAAAAGCGCATGGTGAGGATGCCGGAACCGTCGCTGATCTGGCAGGTCATCATCCGCCGACCGCCGAAGGAGATATTGCAGTTCAGCACTTCGCCTTCCACCGTGGCATAAACGCCCGGCAGTAGTTCTCCGATGGGGTAGAGATGGGTGCGATCTTCGTAGCGCAGGGGAAGGTGTAAGAGTAAATCCTGCACGGTATGCAGGTTGATTTTCGCCAGTTTGTTACTAAGCGCTGCGCCAACGCCCGTTAGGGAACTGAGCGGGACAGTATCTAACAGGCGGCCTTTCATGGCGCTTACCCTGCGGCCTGCATGGTGGACCACCAGTCAGCATCAGCTTCGATCTCGCCTTGCTGATTGACGTGGGGGTAAGGCAGGCCTTTGCGTTTTGCGACTTTCGCCAGCACCGGATAGCCGCCTTCAAACAACAGGCGTTGTTGCTCTGCTTCCGGCAACATGCTGTTTTCACGCAGGTACATGCCTGCATTTTGCCGCTGACGCTGGGCTTCGTAAAGAATGAGGGCTGAGGCAACGGAAACATTCAGCGACTGCACCATGCCGATCATCGGAATGATGATGTCCTGATCCGCCAGGGCCAATGCTTCCTGCGTGATGCCCGTTTTCTCCTGTCCCATCAAAATGCAGGTCGGGCGAGTGTAATCAATTTCGCGGAAATCGACAGCATTATCAGAAAGATGGGTTGCCAGAATCTGCATGCCCTGGCCTTTCAGATGAGCGACGGCATCGCCAATGGTGCGGTGTGTTTTCACCTGTACCCAGCTGTTACTACCCGCCGCTGCCGAAGCCATGGTGCGCATCCGGCTACCAGGCCAGACGGCGTGAACTTCATGTACGCCAACGGCATCTGCGGTACGAATAATCGCAGAAACGTTATGAGGTTTGTGGACCTGCTCCATGCAGACGGTCAGGTCAGGCTGCCGCCTGGCGAGCATTTCGCAGATGCGTGCATAACGTGTTGGGTTCATAAAACATTAATTTCGGTTTCGGGTGACTTTAATCACGTCTGGCATCACGCGGATTTTGCGCATGATATTCGCCAGATGCACACGGTCACGAGCGGTCAGACGAATAAAGGCGCTGTAGACGCGACCATCTTTCTCTTCCGTATTCAAACTTTGAATATTCGAGGTCGTGGTGTTAATTGCCGCCGTCAGGTTTGCCAGCGCACCCTGATGATTGAACATCTCCACCTTGATTTCGGTGATGAATTCCTGCGCCGTCTCTTTATCCCATTCCACAGCCATAAACTTCTCTGGCTCTTTCTGGTAGCCACGGATGTTACGGCAGGATTCATGGTGGATCACCAGACCTTTACCGGGGCTGACGTGGGCGATAATCGGGTCGCCAGGAATAGGGCGGCAGCATTTCGCAAAGGTGATCAGCACGCCATCGGCACCTTTAATTGGCAGATGTCCGTGACTTTGGGTTGCCGGTGGAATGGAGGCGTCCCCATGTTGTAGATTTTTCGCGACCACCACGCTCATTGCGTTACCAAGGCCGATTTCAGCCAGCAGATCGTCAAGCGTTGCCAGCTTCATGCGATCCAGCTCGCGCTGAATATTTTCCTGCGGGATTTCATTCAGCTTACGGCTACCACCCAAAGCATGGTTGAGCAGACGACGGCCCAGGCTTACAGAATCATCACGCTTGAGGTTTTTCAGCAACTGACGAATTTTGGCGCGCGCTTTTGAGCTAACGACAAAGTTCAGCCACGCGGCATTCGGGCGAGCGCCCGGTGCGGTAATGATTTCAACGGTTTGACCGCTGGTAAGCGGCTGCGACAGCGGGTAAGGCTGGCGGTCAACGCGTGCGCCCACGCAGGCATGACCGATATCGGTATGCACTGCATAAGCGAAGTCGACGGGCGTTGCACCGGCAGGCAGCTCGACAATGCGCCCTTCCGGTGTGAAAACGTAAATCTCATCCGGGAAGAGATCGGATTTAACGCTCTCGATAAATTCAAACGAACTACCGGCGCTCTGTTGCAGCTCCAGCAGGCTTTGCATCCAGCGCTGGGCGCGGATTTGTGCGGTAGTACTGGTTTCGCCGTGCTCTTTATAAGCCCAGTGCGCGGCAACACCCATCTCCGCCATCTGATCCATATCTTCGGTACGGATCTGGACCTCAACCGGCACGCCGTGCGGGCCAATCATCGAGGTGTGCAAAGACTGATAGCCGTTCGCTTTTGGAATGGCGATATAGTCTTTCACGCGGCCCGGACGCGGCTTGTACAGGCTGTGCATCTGGCCCAGCACGCGATAACAGGTGTCAGAATCATTGACGATCACGCGGAAAGCGTAGATGTCCATGATTGAGTGAAAACGCTGCTCTTTGAGCACCATTTTGCAGTAAATCGAATAAAGATGCTTTTCGCGACCACTGACGCGGCACGGTATTCCCGCTTCCTGCAAACGCCCTTCGATTTCAGAAAGAATCTTCTGGATCATCTCTTTACGGTTGCCGCGCGCGGCTTTCACCACTTCTTTGATTACGCGATAACGGTTGGGATACAGCGCCTCAAAACCCAGCTCTTCGAGTTCGGTTTTAATGTGGTGGATACCTAAACGGTGCGCCAGCGGGCTGTAAATTTCGAGAGTTTCACGGGCGATGCGGCGACGTTTGTCCGGGCGAAGTGAGCCCAGCGTGCGCATGTTGTGGGTACGGTCGGCAAGTTTGATGAGGATGACGCGGATATCCTGCACCATCGCCATAATCATCTTGCGAAAGTTTTCGGCCTGCGCCTCTTTCTTATCGCGGAACTTGAGTTTATCAAGTTTCGACACCCCCTCTACCAGCTCGGCGACGCTTTTACCAAAAAGCTGTTCCATATCCTGGTAGGTGGCGGGAGTATCTTCAATCACGTCATGCAGCAGCGCCGCCATCAGCGTTTCATAGTCGAGTTTCATCTCGGCCAGAATGCAGGCAACCGCTACCGGG
>OHKR01000172.1_pt1 | contig 8145 bp, 5 predicted proteins | sample 1568901 | NCBI WGS metagenome assembly OHKR01 (sample SAMEA3879515, study PRJEB24766) | human gut metagenome | biome: human-associated habitat; feature: feces | place: USA | collected 1985/1987 | reverse complement strand
ATTTCAAGCGATAGTAAAGCTCACGGTACGACTTCGCCGCGACCTGCCAGCTAAAATCCATTGCCATAGCCTGACGTTGCACAAACCGCCACAGTGAAGGACGGGACCACAGTACAAAAGCACGTCGAATAGCCCGTAACAGCGACCAGGCATTACTATCTTCAAAGACAAACCCACTGGCGACGCCATCTGCAAGGTTCTCAAGAGAACAGTCAGAAACCGTATCAGCAAGCCCACCGGTGCGCCGCACTAACGGCAGCGTACCGTACTTCAATCCATAAAGTTGCGTTAAGCCGCACGGTTCAAAACGGCTGGGCACCAGAATGACGTCCGCGCCGCCCATAATGCGATGCGAAAATGCTTCGTGATAGCCAATCTGAACGCCCACCGGGGTATTCCGCTGCCGCCGCAAGGAAACCTTCCTGCAGCACCGGATCGCCCGCGCCGAGTAGCGCCAGCTGCCCGCCCTGCTCCAGAAGACCCGGTAAGGCTTCCAGCACCAGGTCGAGACCTTTCTGGCTGGTCAGACGGCTCACCACTGCAAAAAGCGGCACTTTATCGTCAACCTTAAGCCCCATTGCGATTTGTAACTGGCGCTTATTTTCCGCTTTATCTTCCAACGTATCGCGGGTGTAACGCGAGGCCAACAGTAAGTCCGTCTCTGGACTCCAGATTTTCTCGTCCACGCCGTTCAGTACGCCGGAAAGACGCCCTTCACGGTGACGCTGTTGCAACAGACCTTCCATACCGTAGGCAAACTGCGGTTCGGTGATCTCGCGAGCGTAGGTTGGACTGACCGCCGTAATGTGATCGGCATAGTACAGACCGGCCTTCAGGAAAGAGATTTGTCCGTTGAATTCCAGCCCATGAATATTAAAGAATGACCATGGCAATTGGATGTCATTCATGTGATGTGCATAAAACATGCCTTGATAGGCCAGGTTGTGCACAGTAAACACCGACTTCGCCGGACGCCCGCGCGCCGCCAGATACGCAGGCGCAAGGCCTGCATGCCAGTCGTGCGCATGCACCACATCAGGACGCCAGAATGGGTCAAGCCCGCTGGCCATTTCTGCCCCAACCCACCCCAGCAGCGCAAAACGCAATACGTTGTCGGTATAGGCAAATAAGTTGGTATCGTGATACGGGCTTCCCGGACGATCATAGAGATGCGGCGCGTCAATCAGGTAAATGCCAACCCCGTTGTAATGACCGAACAACAGCGTGATATGTCCGGCGAAGGTATCACGACGGGATACTACCTGCGCATCGGTCACGCCACGGCGAATATCGGGAAATGCAGGCAACAGTACGCGAGCGTCAACGCCGTCTGCGATTTGTGCTGCGGGTAATGCCCCAATAACATCAGCCAGACCGCCGGTTTTAAGCAGCGGGAACATCTCTGAACATACATGTAAAACCTGCATTATCGCTCCTGTTTATGCCCTAACTTCCGTAGCATTTCGCGCGTTACCAGCACGATGCCTTCTTCTGAACGATAGAAACGACGTGCATCTTCCTCTGCGTTTTCACCAATCACCATGCCTTCCGGAATAACACAAGCACGATCGATGACGCAGCGGCGCAGACGGCACGAGCGACCTACCCATACTTCCGGTAACAATACGGCGGAATCAATGTTGCAGAATGAATTCACGCGAACGCGCGAGAACAGAACGGACACAACCGCCGGAAACCAGTGAGTTAAGGGTCATCCCGTGGCTACCGGAGCGATCCTGCACGAATTTCGCTGGCGGTAATGATTCATTGTAGGTGCGAATTGGCCAATTGCGATCGTACATATCCAGTTCCGGCACCACAGAGGCCAGATCGAGGTTCGCTTTCCAGTAAGCTTCCAGCGTACCCACATCGCGCCAGTACGGCTCGGCATCCGGGTCGGATTGTACGCAAGAGAGCGGGAACGGGTGCGCATAGGCCAGACCGGCTTCGGTGATCTTGGGAATCAAATCTTTGCCAAAGTCGTGGCTGGAGTTCTCATCGCGATCGTCTTCTTCCAGCAGTTCATACAGATAGTCGGCGTCAAAGACGTAGATACCCATACTCGCCAGAGATTTGCTCGGATCGTTCGGCATTGACGGCGGGTTAGCAGGTTTTTCAACGAATTCGATAATTTTATCGTTCTCATCAACCGCCATAACGCCAAATGCGGAGGCTTCTTCAATCGGTACTGGCATACAAGCAACGGTGCAACGTGCGCCTTTTTCGACGTGATCGATAAGCATACGCGAGTAGTCTTGCTTGTAGATATGGTCGCCCGCCAGGATCACCACGTATTCCGCTTTATAACGGCGGATAATGTCGAGGTTTTGGGTGACCGCATCTGCGGTGCCGCGATACCAGTTTTCCCCTTTCATTCTCTGCTGTGCTGGCAGCAGATCGACAAACTCGTTCATTTCTTCATTGAAGAATGACCAGCCGCGCTGAATGTGCTGCACCAGAGTGTGGGACTGGTACTGGGTGATCACGCCCATACGACGGATCCCGGAGTTGATGCAGTTAGACAGCGCAAAGTCGATAATGCGGAACTTACCGCCGAAGTGTACGGCCGGTTTTGCTCGCTTATTGGTTAAATCCTTCAGGCGGGTACCACGTCCTCCCGCCAGTATCAGGGCAACAGATTTCAATGGCAGCTGGCGCGCCAACATTAAGTGATCGTTCTTCTCTAAACTAACCATGACTAACTCCTTTTTTATCATCTCTGGAACACACACAATCCGTGTGCAGGTCCCTGCCAGACAGCCGTAATCACTGGGTTATCCTCTCCAGCGAATGGGGGAATGGCGTGCCACTCCCCAGCAGGTAAAACAATCTCTGTTACCTCAAGCGTGGCGTTAATTGCGATCAAAAAGCGATCCGAGAGCAGAATTTGCAGCTGTTTCGGCCCGTTTTGCCACTCATCCGTGCTTAAAGGTTGAGCATATCGATTTAGCCAACGGACATTGCCGTCGCCTTCTTCCCACCAGCGATTCTCCACCAAAGCGGGAATGCGCTTGCGCAGATGGATTAACGCGGCGGTAAATGCGGTTAAACCACTGCTTGCCTGCGACCAGTCCAACCAGGTTAATTGGTTATCCTGACAGTAGGCATTGTTATTGCCATGCTGGCTGTGACCATGTTCGTCACCGGCCAGTAACATCGGCGTACCCTGGGAGAGCAACAACGTTGTTAACAGGGCGTGAATGCTGTCGCGCCGCCGTTCAACCAGGTCAAGAGAACCGCCTAACCCTTCTTTACCATGATTGTTACTGTAATTGTTGTTGGTCCCGTCGCGATTTTCTTCTCCGTTTGCTTCATTGTGTTTATGGTTGAAGCAAACGCAGTCGCGAAGCGTAAAACCGTCATGCGCGGTGACGAGATTAATCGCGGCACTCGGCAGACGACCATTACGTTTAAAAACATCGCTGGAGGCAGCAAAACGCCCGGCAAACGCCCCCAGAGGCAAATCATAATGTAGCCAGAAACGACGGGCAGCATCGCGGAAATGATCGTTCCACTCGGCAAACAGCGGCGGGAAATTTCCCACCTGATAACCACCAGGAGCGATATCCCACGGTTCAGCAATTAACTTCACCTGCGAGAGCACCGGGCAGTTCTGGATAGCGGTAAACAACGGCGCATCCTGACGGAACTCTGGCGTACGGCCCATGACTGCCGCCAGATCAAAGCGGAAACCATCGACGTGGCAGGTTTCTACCCAATAACGCAGGCAGGCGCTGGCATAATCCACCGGTCCAGTTGTGATAATCGCCGTCTTCTCTTATCCAATAATAGCTACGGTTATCGATCCCACGCAGCGAGAATAACGGGCCGTCGAGGTCCAGTTCCGCACTATGGTTGAGCACGATATCAAGAATGACTTCGATACCCGCTTTATGCAGTGCTTTGATTGCATCGCGAAACTCATCCAGCGCCGTTTCTGGCGAGCAGGCATACGCCGGATGCAGCGCAAACATCGCCACCGGGTTGTAACCCCAGTAGTTACTTAGCCCCATGCGTTGCAGACGTGGTTCACTGGCAAACTGCGCCACTGGCAGCAGTTCCAGCGCGGTAATGCCCAATTGTTTCAAATAGTTGATCATCACCGGATGCCCGAGGGCTTTATAAGTGCCACGGATCTCGACCGGGATCTCCGGGTGCAAGTACGTTAATCCTTTGACATGGGCTTCATAAATGATGGTGCTGCCCCACGGCGTGCGCGGCGGGGCATCATCTTCCCAGTCATAGTGATCAACCACCACTACGCATTTCGGCGCAATGGCGGCGTTGTCGCGATAGTCAGGTTCATTATGACCGGCGTGCAGCAGCGGGTTATCTTTAAACTCCCCGTCAATTTGCCGCGCGCAAGGATCAATCAACAACTTCGCCGGGTTAAAGCGATGCCCCTCGGCGGGTTGCCAGGGGCCATGAACGCGATAACCATAACGCAAACCCGGGCGCGCATCCGGCAGATAACCGTGCCAAATGTCGCCACTGTGCCCTGGCAAGTCATAGCGATGTTCCTGGCCATTGGCGTCAAAGACACACAGTTCTACCCGCTCGGCATGAGCGGAGAAAAGTGTGAAGTTGACGCCCTGACCGTCGTAATGCGCGCCGAGGGGAGCGGGTTTGCCAATGGCGAGTTGTGTCATTCTGCCTCCCGAACCAGCCAGATAGTGGCCAGCGGTGGTAGCGTCAGGCTTAGTGAATGCTGACGACCGTGGCTGGCAATCTCATCGCTGTGTACCGTGCCGCCATTGCCTGCATTACTGCCGTGATAGTGCATGGAATCGGTATTGAGGATTTCACGCCATTTGCCCGGCTGGTTTATGCCGAAGCGATAATCATGACGCGGTACCGGCGTAAAGTTACTGGCAACGATGATTTCGTTACCCTCTTTATCGCGACGCACAAAGATCAGCACCGAGCGTTCTTTGTCATCCACCACCAGCCATTCAAAGCCGTACGGGTCAAAATCCAGTTCATGCATTGCTTTATGGTGGCGGTAGGTGAGGTTCAGATCGCGCACCAGACGCTGGACACCGTGGTGCCAGTTATCGCCGCCTTCCAACAGATGCCAGTCGAGGCTGGCGTCATGGTTCCACTCGCGGCCCTGGGCAAATTCGTTACCCATGAACAGTAGTTTCTTGCCCGGGAATGCCCACATCCAGCCATAGTAGGCGCGCAGGTTCGCGAATTTCTGCCATGCGTCGCCCGGCATGCGGTCGAGAATCGATTTTTTACCGTGGACCACTTCATCATGCGACAACGGCAGGACGAAGTTTTCAGTGTAGTTGTAGAGAATCCCGAAGGTCAGTTTATCGTGATGATACTGACGATAAACCGGGTCGAGCTTCATGTAGTCCAGGGTGTCATGCATCCAGCCGAGGTTCCACTTGTACCAGAAGCCCAGACCGCCCATATCCTGCGGACGAGAAACGCCAGGGAAATCGGTAGACTCCTCAGCCATTGTCACCGCACCGGAAACCTGCTCACCAAGAATACGGTTGGTATTACGCAAGAATTCAATCGCTTCAAGATTCTCGCGCCCGCCAAATTCGTTCGGGATCCACTCCCCCTCTTTACGGCTGTAGTCGCGATAAATCATTGACGCCACCGCATCGACGCGCAGCGCATCAATACCAAAACGTTCAATCCAGTAAAGCGCGTTACCGACGAGGAAGTTACTGACTTCACGGCGACCATAGTTGTAGATCAGCGTGTTCCAGTCCTGATGATAGCCTTCACGCGGATCGCTGTGTTCATACAAGTTCGTGCCATCAAATTCGGCAAGCGCAAAGTCATCAGTCGGGAAGTGGCCTGGCACCCAGTCGAGAATCACGTTCAGACCAGCTGCGTGTGCGGCATCAATGAAATAACGGAAGTCGTCGCGAGTACCAAAACGGCGGGTTGGCGCATACAGGCCGGTTGGCTGATAACCCCAACTGCCATCGAAGGGATGCTCGTTAATGGGCAGTAGTTCGAGGTGGGTAAAGCCCATCCATTTAGCATAAGGCACCAGTTGATCGGCCAGCTCGCGGTAGCTCAACCAGAAATTGTTGTCGGTGTGGCGACGCCAGGAACCCAGGTGAACTTCATAAATAGAGATTGGCGCATCAAACTGATTCGCTTTTTTGCGCTCTTCAGTCTGTACAACCTTTTCCGGCAGCCCGCAAATAAGAGACGCGGTTTCCGGGCGCATTTGCGCTTCAAAGGCATAAGGGTCGGACTTCAGACGCAAGTTGCCATTGGCATCAATCATCTCGTATTTATAGAGCTGACCGTTATGCGCCCCAGGGATAAACAGTTCCCAGATGCCGCTCTCTTTACGCAGGCGCATCGGGTGACGGCGACCGTCCCAGTAGTTGAATTGCCCAACCACCGAGACCCGACGGGCGTTTGGAGCCCAGACAGAGAAACGCGTACCTGTGACGCCATCCATAGTATCTGCATGCGCGCCTAAGGTTTCATACGGGCGCAGGTGAGTACCTTCAGATAATAGCCAGGCATCCATTTCCTGGATTAGCGGACCAAAACGGTAAGGATCATCAATCAGGTTTTGCTGACCATGCCAGACAACAGCCAACTGATAGCGGAAAAAATTCTTACGTCGCGGAATGACGCCGCTAAAGAATCCCCGTGAGTCGAGACACTCCAGTTTTGCGAGTTTGCGCCCGGTTTTCGGTTCAATCACCCACACATCGGTAGCGTCGGGTAAAAGGGCACGGACTTCCAGTCCCGCGGTGGTTTTATGCATTCCCAGTACGGAAAAAGGATCCGCAAAATGGCCTGCAATTAGCGCGTTAATCACGTCTCTATCGATACGATCGGACATGCTTGTCTTCCTGTTTTATTGTGTCACCCCATCCAATTGGATTTTTGACTTCTGGTTGTGACATTTTTTTGACCTGAACGGCGCAGCACTCTGTGCATCCTCTCTGCGTCGTCCTCACTTCAGGTAAGGCTGTGAATACTCATGTATTCAGCCACCCTTAAAGAATAGCCAATGCTCTATTTAACTCCCGGTAAATCATGAAACATCTGCGCTTACTCCTGTATTACGCACTAACAGGGGCGGCATCGCGCCCCAGATTTAATGAATAAAGATTACGCCAGTTGACGAAGCATCCGACGCAGCGGCTCCGCGGCCCCCCACAGCAGCTGGTCGCCCACGGTAAAGGCTGACAGGAACTCTGGTCCCATATTCAGCTTACGCAGGCGGCCTACCGGCGTGGTCAGCGTGCCGGTAACGGCAGCTGGGGTTAGCTCACGCATAGTGATTTCCCGATCGTTCGGAACGACTTTCGCCCACGGATTGTGCGCAGCCAGCAGTTCTTCCACGGTCGGAATAGACACATCTTTTTTCAATTTAATAGTGAATGCCTGGCTGTGGCAGCGCAATGCCCCGACACGCACACATAAACCATCTACCGGAATTACGGAAGATGTGTTGAGGATCTTGTTGGTTTCCGCCTGCCCTTTCCACTCTTCGCGGCTCTGACCGTTATCGAGCTGTTTGTCGATCCACGGAATCAGGCTACCCGCCAGCGGCACGCCAAAGTTATCCACCGGCAGCTCACCGCTACGGGTTAAGGTTGTGACTTTGCGTTCGATATCGAGAATAGCAGAGGACGGGGTCGCGAGTTCATCTGCCACATGGCCATACAGATGGCCCATCTGGGTTAATAACTCACGCATATGTCGCGCACCACCGCCGGAAGCGGCCTGGTAGGTTGCAACGGACACCCAATCAACAAGATCATTGGCGAATAAACCACCCAACGACATCAACATCAGGCTTACGGTACAGTTACCGCCAACAAAAGTCCTGATGCCATTATTTAATCCGTCGGTAATGACGTCCTGATTGACGGGGTCAAGAATGATGATGGCGTCATCTTTCATGCGCAGAGACGATGCTGCGTCAATCCAGTAACCTTGCCATCCGCTTTCACGAAGCTTTGGATAGATTTCGTTGGTATAATCGCCGCCCTGACAGGTCACAATGATATCGAGGGCCTTTAGCGCCTCCAGATCAAAGGCATCCTGAAGTGTGCCAGTGGTTCCGCCAAAAGACGGCGCAGCCTGGCCAAGCTGAGAAGTAGAAAAGAAGACAGGGCGAATGGCGTCGAAGTCGCGCTCTTCAAC
>OHKR01000171.1_pt1 | contig 8154 bp, 6 predicted proteins | sample 1568901 | NCBI WGS metagenome assembly OHKR01 (sample SAMEA3879515, study PRJEB24766) | human gut metagenome | biome: human-associated habitat; feature: feces | place: USA | collected 1985/1987 | reverse complement strand
AGTCTGCGCCGCCGCCAAAACCGCCGCCGCCCATGCCACCTTGCTCAAACGCAGCATGACCATACTGATCGTATGCCGCACGTTTTTGCGAGTCGGTCAGAACTTCATAAGCTTCCTTGATCTCTTTAAATTTCGCCTCGGCCTCTTTGTCACCCTGGTTACGGTCCGGGTGGTATTTCATGGCCAGGCGTTTGTAGGCCTTTCTGATTTCACGCTCTTCCGCTGTTTTGGAAACGCCTAAAATCTCGTAATAATCTTGCTTAGCCATCTTTTTTAAATTGCCCCTAGATGAATGCACGGGCGGAGAGGAAATTCCCCTTCGCCCGTGTCAGTATAATTACCCGTTTATAGGGCGATTATTTTTTGTCTTTGACTTCTTCAAATTCAGCGTCGACAACATCGTCATCTTTCGCGTTGTTTGCAGAAGCATCAGCACCGGCAGTCTGCTGCTGGGCATGTTGCTGCTGGGCGATTTCCATCAGTTTCTGGGAAACCTGTGCCAGTTCCTGCATTTTCGCTTCGATAGCGGCTTTGTCTTCACCTTTCAGTGCAGTCAGCGCAGACTCGATAGCAGTTTTGTCGTCAGCCGGCAGTTTGTCGCCTGCTTCTTCAACCTGCTTACGGGTGCTGTGCAGCAGATGGTCGCCCTGGTTGCGAGTCTGTACCAGCTCTTCAAACTTACGGTCAGCTTCGGCGTTAGCTTCTGCGTCGCGTACCATTTTCTGGATTTCATCTTCGTTCAGACCAGAAGAAGCCTTGATGGTGATCTTCTGCTCTTTACCGCTGTTTTTATCTTTCGCGGAAACGTGCAGGATACCGTCAGCATCGATATCGAAGGTAACTTCGATCTGCGGCATGCCGCGCGGTGCCGGGTTGATACCATCTAGGTTGAACTGACCCAGAGATTTGTTATCAGCCGCACGTTTACGTTCACCCTGCAGCACATGGATGGTTACCGCAGACTGGTTGTCTTCAGCGGTAGAGAACACCTGGCTGTGCTTGGTCGGGATAGTGGTGTTTTTCGCGATCAGCGTCGTCATCACACCGCCCATGGTTTCGATACCCAGAGACAGCGGGGTAACGTCCAGCAGCAGTACGTCTTTTACGTCACCAGTCAGAACACCACCCTGAACAGCAGCACCGATTGCTACAGCTTCGTCCGGGTTAACGTCTTTACGCGGCTCTTTACCAAAGAACTCAGCAACTTTCTTCTGAACCATTGGCATACGAGTCTGACCACCAACGAGGATAACGTCGTCGATATCAGATACGGACAGGCCAGCGTCCTGCAGTGCAACTTTCAGCGGCTCAATGGAACGGTTTACCAGATCTTCAACCAGGCTTTCCAGTTTCGCACGAGTCACTTTGATGTTCATGTGTTTCGGACCGGTCGCGTCTGCAGTGATGTATGGCAGGTTAACGTCGGTCTGCTGAGCGGAAGACAGTTCGATTTTCGCTTTTTCTGCCGCTTCTTTCAGGCGCTGCATTGCCAGCGGATCGTTGCGCAGGTCAATGCCCTGATCTTTCTTGAATTCTTCAACCAGATAGTTGATCAGACGGCTGTCGAAGTCTTCACCCCCCAGGTGGGTATCACCGTTGGTTGCCAGAACTTCGAAGGTTTTTTCGCCGTCAACTTCGTCGATTTCGATAATAGAAATATCGAAAGTACCACCACCCAAGTCATAAACCGCGATAGTACGGTTGCCAGTGCCTTTGTCCAGACCGTAAGCCAGCGCAGCTGCGGTCGGTTCGTTGATGATACGTTTTACTTCCAGACCAGCGATACGGCCTGCGTCTTTGGTTGCCTGACGCTGAGCATCGTTAAAGTATGCCGGTACGGTGATAACAGCTTCAGTTACCGGTTCACCCAGGTAATCTTCAGCGGTTTTCTTCATTTTTTTCAGCACTTCAGCAGAAATCTGCGGCGGTGCCATTTTCTGGCCTTTAACTTCGACCCATGCGTCGCCGTTATCAGCAGCAATAATTTTGAACGGCATGATGGAAACATCACGCTGTACTTCTTCGTCCTGGAAGCGGCGGCCAATCAGGCGTTTAATCGCAAACAGGGTGTTTTGCGGGTTCGTCACTGCCTGACGTTTAGCCGGCTGACCAACTAGAGTTTCACCATCCTGGGTATAGGCAATGATAGAAGGCGTGGTGCGATCGCCTTCGGCGTTCTCCAGCACGCGAGGAGTGGTGCCATCCATAATCGCTACACAAGAGTTGGTAGTACCCAGGTCGATACCAATTATTTTACCCATCTAAACGTCTCCACTATATATTCGGTCATCATGTGGTTGTGAGTCTGTAATAGGGGCGAAACGTCTGGTTTCAACTGCCCAATTTCATTTTTTTGCAGACTCACTCACTGCGGTTGACTACTAAATGGGGTCGTAAACCACGTCATCAAGGGGGAGATGCAAAAATTTTTTGTGCTTTTGCGCAGAAATTTCGCGATATGGCAGGACAAGACGTAAAATTGACAGCAATTTTATTCATATAAAGAATGAATCGCAGCCAAGGCATTCATCAAAAAATTGTAATAAAAAGAAAAGATTACGTGCCTGAATCTTCTCTTTATCAGCAGTAAACTAGTGGGTATTCATCCCCCTACCTCTTCCCACTAAGAGAATCCTTATGAAATCCGTTTTTACGATTTCCGCCAGCCTGGCGATTAGCCTGATGCTGTGCTGCACGGCGCAGGCAAACGACCATAAACTCCTCGGCGCCATTGCAATGCCGCGTAACGAAACCAACGATCTGGCGCTGAAACTTCCTGTTTGTCGCATTGTGAAACGCATACAACTCTCTGCCGACCATGGCGATTTACAGTTAAGCGGTGCATCGGTTTATTTCAAAGCCGCCCGTAGCGCCAGTCAGAGCCTGAATATTCCTTCAGAAATAAAAGAAGGGCAAACCACTGACTGGATCAACATTAACAGCGATAACGACAATAAACGCTGCGTCTCAAAAATCACCTTTTCGGGTCATACGGTGAACTCATCGGATATGGCCACGCTGAAAATTATCGGCGACGACTAACGCCAGAATATAGAAGCCACAAAAAATGAATGTTAATTACCTGAATGATTCAGATCTGGATTTTCTTCAGCATTGTAGTGAGGAACAGTTGGCAAATTTCGCCCGATTGCTCACCCATAATGAAAAAGGCAAAACTCGCCTCTCCAGCGTACTGATGCGCAACGAACTGTTTAAATCGATGGAAGGGCATCCCGAGCAACATCGCCGCAACTGGCAGCTGATTGCCGGAGAATTACAGCATTTTGGTGGCGATAGTATCGCCAACAAACTGCGCGGACACGGTAAATTGTATCGGGCCATTTTGCTCGATGTTTCAAAGCGATTGAAGCTGAAAGCCGACAAAGAGATGTCTACGTTTGAAATTGAGCAACAGTTACTGGAACAATTTCTGCGTAATACCTGGAAGAAAATGGACGAGGAACATAAGCAGGAGTTTCTGCACGCGGTCGATGCCAGGGTGAATGAGCTGGAAGAGCTGCTGCCGCTGCTGATGAAAGACAAATTATTGGCAAAAGGTGTGTCGCATTTGCTTTCCAGCCAACTGACCCGCATTTTACGCACCCACGCAGCAATGAGCGTACTTGGGCATGGTTTGCTGCGCGGCGCGGGGCTGGGAGGCCCTGTAGGTGCTGCACTAAATGGGGTTAAAGCGGTCAGCGGCAGCGCCTATCGCGTGACGATTCCAGCCGTACTGCAAATCGCCTGCCTGCGCCGGATGGTTAGCGCCACTCAGGTCTGATACCGGAAACCGGGGAAAATTTTCATTTTCCCCTCAAAAGATCGTAGACACTGCCCCACTGGCTGATTATTATGCCGCGCCCTGAAAACACTACAGTTATTCAGGGAAATTATTTCACCATTCATTCGATGATGATTTTTGAGGAATTATGGGCAACACTAAGTTGGCTAATCCGGCACCGCTGGGCCTGATGGGCTTCGGCATGACCACCATTCTGCTTAACCTGCACAACGTGGGTTATTTCGCTCTGGACGGTATTATTCTTGCCATGGGCATTTTCTACGGCGGCATCGCGCAAATTTTTGCTGGTCTGCTGGAGTACAAAAAAGGCAACACTTTCGGTTTAACCGCATTCACCTCTTACGGTTCTTTCTGGCTGACGCTGGTTGCGATTCTGCTGATGCCGAAACTGGGTCTGACCGATGCGCCAAATGCACAGTTCCTTGGTGTCTACCTGGGTCTGTGGGGCGTATTTACGCTGTTTATGTTCTTCGGCACGCTGAAAGGCGCACGCGTTCTGCAATTCGTTTTCTTTAGCCTGACCGTGCTGTTTGCCCTGCTGGCGATCGGTAACATTGCCGGTAACGCCGCAATCATCCACTTTGCCGGCTGGATTGGGCTGATCTGCGGTGCCAGCGCAATCTATCTGGCGATGGGTGAAGTACTGAACGAGCAGTTTGGTCGCACCGTTCTGCCGATTGGTGAATCCCACTAATTGTTTTGAGATCCCCCCGCTCGGGGGGATTTTTTTATTCGCTAACGTCGCGTCTTGCACTCTTCGGTCTGAATGCTGCAACCACTTCCGGTGCCGTTTCAACGTATGGCCCTTCCAGCAACTGAATGCAGTACGGTACGCTGGCAAAAATACCGTGTACCACAACGTTACCCTCAGCGTCCTTCACACCTTCCAGCGTCTCTTTAATAGACTTCGGCTGACCGGGTAAGTTAAGGATCAGCGCCTGTTTGCGAATCACGCCCACCTGACGCGAAAGGATCGCAGTTGGTACAAAATGCAGGCTGATCTGGCGCATCTGTTCACCAAAGCCAGGCATCTCGCGGTCCGCTACTGCCAGCGTCGCATCGGGCGTTACGTCACGACGCGCCGGGCCAGTTCCGCCCGTGGTGAGCACCAGATGGCAACTCATTTCATCCACCAGCTCACACAACGTTTGCTCGATGATCGCCTGCTCATCGGGGATTAAGCGGGTTTCCAGTTCAAACGGCGTGGTTAGCGCCGATGTCAGCCATTCTTCCAGCGCAGGGATGCCTTTATCCTGATAAACGCCGCTGGATGCGCGATCAGAGATGGAAACTAAGCCAATACGTAAAGTATTCATCAAGATTTTTCCGTTTAAACAGTCTCGTTAAACAGAATGATACACTGCGAAGGGAGTGACAGACAGGCTTCAGAAGAGGTAGCGTGACCGACTTCCCGGTCACGCTAAGAATGATTACAGCAGATCGCCGATCATTTTTTCCAGTTTTTCCTGGTCAATAGCAAACTTACGGATACCTTCCGCCAGTTTATCTACTGCCATTGGATCCTGGTTGTGCTGCCACAGGAACTCGGACTCAGTGATACGCGCCGGACGCGCTTTCACTTCGCCGGTGTAAGACAGTTTACGTTCGATAGCCCCTTCGCTCTCCGCCAGCTCTTTCAGCAGTGCCGGTGCGATGGTCAGACGGTCGCAGCCTGCCAGTTCCAGAATTTCGCCGATGTTACGGAAGCTTGCGCCCATAACCACGGTTTCATAACCGTGCTCTTTGTAGTACTGGTAGATTTCAGATACAGAAACCACGCCCGGATCTTCTGCCGGAGCGTACTCTTTCTTATCGGTATTCGCTTTGTACCAGTCAAGAATACGGCCAACAAACGGCGAGATCAGGAACACGCCCGCTTCCGCACAAGCACGAGCCTGAGCGAAGGAGAACAGCAGGGTCAGGTTACAGTTGATGCCTTCTTTTTCCAGCTGTTCTGCAGCACGGATACCCTGCCAGGTAGAAGCCAGTTTGATCAGAATACGATCGTTGCTAATACCAGCATCGTTGTAGAGTTTGATCAGGCGTTTTGCTTTCGCAATTGACGCTTCGGTGTCATAGGAAAGACGCGCATCAACTTCAGTTGAGATACGGCCCGGAACCAGTTTCAGGATTTCCAGACCAATATTTACTGCCAGTTTGTCGGTCGCGTCCACGATCTGCTGCGCGCGATCGTTGCTCTGCTGTTTCGCCCAGGCGACAGCATCATCAATCAACTTACGGTATTCCGGAATCTGCGCTGCGTTAAGAATGAGAGAAGGGTTGGTTGTGGCATCCTGCGGTTGATACAGCTTCATTGCCGCGATGTCCCCAGTGTCGGCCACTACGGTGGTGTACTGACGAAGGGAGGTCAATTTGTCCGTCATGATAGTATTTCTCTTTAAACAGCTTGTTAGGGGGATGTAACCGGTCTGCCCTGATGATATCACGACGCAACGTCAGCGCAACCGCCGACAAGACGGTTATCGCCAGGCGAGACTGTTTCGGATTTCTGACACTGCGTTGATATCGCCCGCCATTTTTATACAAAACCTCATGTATGCTACGCAGAAGTTATCAAGTACCTCGTAGCGTATATACTTCTTAAACAATTGGTAACGTTTACACAGGAAAGTCATCGCGACCGGCAATAAGAGGGATATGCATGCCAGATTTTTTCTCCTTCATTAACAGCGTCCTTTGGGGATCGGTAATGATTTACCTGCTCTTCGGCGCAGGTTGTTGGTTCACTTTTCGCACCGGATTTGTGCAGTTTCGCTACATCCGCCAGTTTGGCAAAAGTCTTAAAAATAGCATTCATCCACAGCCAGGCGGTTTAACCTCATTTCAGTCATTGTGTACCAGTCTTGCGGCGCGCGTGGGTAGCGGCAACCTGGCCGGCGTTGCGCTGGCTATTACCGCCGGTGGACCTGGAGCCGTCTTTTGGATGTGGGTTGCCGCGTTTATCGGCATGGCGACCTCGTTTGCCGAATGTTCTCTGGCACAACTTTATAAAGAACGTGACGTCAATGGGCAGTTTCGTGGCGGACCGGCATGGTATATGGCGCGCGGGCTGGGGATGCGCTGGATGGGCGTTCTGTTCGCCGTCTTTTTGCTCATCGCCTATGGCATAATTTTCAGCGGAGTTCAAGCGAACGCCGTTGCCCGCGCCCTGAGTTTTTCTTTTGATTTTCCCCCGCTGGTGACAGGCATTATTCTCGCTGTCTTTACTCTGCTGGCAATCACTCGCGGTCTTCATGGCGTCGCCCGGCTCATGCAGGGGTTTGTCCCGTTGATGGCGATAATCTGGGTACTGACCAGCCTGGTAATTTGCGTAATGAATATCGGGCAACTTCCCCACGTCATTTGGTCTATTTTTGAGAGTGCTTTTGGCTGGCAGGAAGCGGCAGGCGGCGCGGCGGGATATACCTTAAGCCAGGCGATTACTAACGGTTTTCAGCGCAGTATGTTTTCCAATGAGGCGGGAATGGGTTCGACGCCAAACGCGGCAGCGGCAGCGGCGTCCTGGCCTCCGCATCCGGCAGCGCAAGGGATTGTCCAGATGATTGGCATTTTTATCGACACCCTGGTCATCTGTACGGCAAGCGCCATGCTGATATTACTGGCGGGTAACGGCACAACCTACATGCCGCTGGAAGGTATTCAGCTTATCCAGAAGGCGATGCGGGTGCTAATGGGTTCCTGGGGTGCTGAGTTTGTTACCCTTGTGGTTATTCTGTTTGCCTTCAGCTCCATCGTTGCCAACTACATTTATGCCGAAAACAATCTCTTCTTTTTACGCCTGAACAACCCTAAAGCGATCTGGTGTTTGCGGATCTGCACCTTCGCAACGGTCATCGGCGGCACCTTGCTAAGCCTTCCGCTGATGTGGCAACTGGCAGATATCATAATGGCCTGCATGGCTATTACCAATTTGACCGCCATTTTACTGCTCTCGCCTGTGGTTCATACCATTGCCAGTGATTATCTACGCCAGCGTAAACTCGGCGTGCGCCCGGTGTTTGATCCATTGCGTTATCCGGATATCGGTCGCCAGCTTTCTCCGGACGCGTGGGATGATGTTTCGCAGGAGTAATCACAACTATCGATCAACTCATTCTCATTTTTTGCTAAAGTCGGCATAAATTTCCTGCAAGGACTGGATATGCTGATTCTTATTTCACCTGCGAAAACGCTTGATTACCAAAGCCCGTTGACCACCACGCGCTATACGCTGCCGGAGCTGTTAGACAATTCCCAGCAGTTGATCCATGAGGCGCGGAAACTGACGCCTCCGCAGATTAGCACGCTGATGCGCATCAGCGACAAATTGGCGGGTATCAACGCCGCTCGCT
>OHKR01000167.1_pt1 | contig 8252 bp, 7 predicted proteins | sample 1568901 | NCBI WGS metagenome assembly OHKR01 (sample SAMEA3879515, study PRJEB24766) | human gut metagenome | biome: human-associated habitat; feature: feces | place: USA | collected 1985/1987 | reverse complement strand
AACACGCTGGCCGGAGCGCGCGTCGTGATGCTTAACCCGCCGCGTCGCGGTAAACGTAAGCCGGAATATCTGCAATGGCTGGCGTCTCTTGCACGGGCGCAGAGCGATGCCGATGCGTTATCTGTTCATCTGGAACGCGGCGCGGTTAACCTTGCGGATTTCGCCTGGGCGCGCCAGCTCAACGGCGAAGGGATGCGCGAATTGCTGCAACAGCCTGGTTATATTCAGGCTGGTTATAGCTTGTTGAATGCGCCGGTTGCCGCCCGCTGGCAGCGGAAAATTCTCGACACATTAGCGACTTATCATGAGCAACATCGCGATGAACCTGGCCCTGGGCGCGAACGTCTGCGACGTATGGCGTTGCCAATGGAAGATGAAGCGCTGGTACTGTTGCTGATTGAAAAGATGCGCGAAAGCGGCGACATCCACAGCCATCACGGCTGGCTGCATCTGCCAGATCACAAAGCGGGCTTCAGCGAAGAGCAGCAGGCCATCTGGCAAAAAGCAGAGCCACTGTTTGGTGACGAACCGTGGTGGGTGCGTGACCTGGCAAAAGAGACGGGAACCGACGAGCAGGCAATGCGCCTGACTCTACGCCAGGCGGCGCAGCAAGGAATAATTACCGCGATCGTTAAAGATCGTTATTACCGTAACGATCGGATTGTCGAGTTTGCCAATATGATCCGCGATCTCGATCAGGAGTGTGGTTCAACCTGCGCGGCGGATTTCCGCGATCGCTTAGGCGTAGGCCGAAAGCTGGCAATTCAGATTCTGGAATATTTTGACCGCATTGGCTTTACGCGTCGTCGTGGAAATGATCATTTATTGCGCGACGCATTATTATTTCCGGAAAAATAAGGAAATGATTAATTAAGTTTTAAAATAAATTAATACAAAATTCTTATGAATTTAAAAAAAGCACATTGTTTAATGAATACAATGTGCTTTTTATTAGATTAATTTTGATAATCAATAATACTGATCATATTTTCGAATGAAAATCCTCAGTAAGCTGCCCGCCCTTTTTTACACTTTCAGGAGTGTGTTATGGCAGCTTCAACGTTCTTTATTCCTTCTGTGAATGTCATCGGCGCTGATTCATTGACTGATGCAATGAATATGATGGCAGATTATGGATTTACCCGTACCTTAATTGTCACTGACAATATGTTAACGAAATTAGGTATGGCGGGCGATGTGCAAAAAGCACTGGAAGAACGCAATATTTTTAGCGTTATTTATGATGGCACCCAACCTAACCCCACCACGGAAAACGTCGCCGCAGGTTTGAAATTACTTAAAGAGAATAATTGCGATAGCGTGATCTCCTTAGGCGGTGGTTCTCCACACGACTGCGCAAAAGGTATTGCGCTGGTGGCAGCCAATGGCGGCGATATTCGCGATTACGAAGGCGTTGACCGCTCTGCAAAACCGCAGCTGCCGATGATCGCCATCAATACCACGGCGGGTACGGCCTCTGAAATGACCCGTTTCTGCATCATCACTGACGAAGCGCGTCATATCAAAATGGCGATTGTTGATAAACATGTCACTCCGCTGCTTTCTGTCAATGACTCCTCTCTGATGATTGGTATGCCGAAGTCACTGACCGCCGCAACGGGTATGGATGCCTTAACGCACGCTATCGAAGCATATGTTTCTATTGCCGCCACGCCGATCACTGACGCTTGTGCACTGAAAGCCGTGACCATGATTGCCGAAAACCTGCCGTTAGCCGTTGAAGATGGCAGTAATGCGAAAGCGCGTGAAGCAATGGCTTATGCCCAGTTCCTCGCCGGTATGGCGTTCAATAATGCTTCTCTGGGTTATGTTCATGCGATGGCGCACCAGCTGGGCGGTTTCTACAACCTGCCACACGGTGTATGTAACGCCGTTTTGCTGCCGCACGTTCAGGTATTCAACAGCAAAGTCGCCGCTGCACGTCTGCGTGACTGTGCCGCTGCAATGGGCGTGAACGTGACAGGTAAAAACGACGCGGAAGGTGCTGAAGCCTGCATTAACGCCATCCGTGAACTGGCGAAGAAAGTGGATATCCCGGCAGGCCTACGCGACCTGAACGTGAAAGAAGAAGATTTCGCGGTATTGGCGACTAATGCCCTGAAAGATGCCTGTGGCTTTACTAACCCGATCCAGGCAACTCACGAAGAAATTGTGGCGATTTATCGCGCAGCGATGTAATCATCATTTCCACAACGGCTGGCAAATTGTCAGCCGCTTTTTCAACTATCTCTGTAACCCTTGCCCGTAAATTCGTGATAGCTGTCGTAAAGCTGTTACCGACTGGCGAAGATTTCGCCAGTCACGTCTACCCTTGTTATACCTCACACCGCAAGGAGACGATCATGACCAATAATCCCCCTTCAGCACAGATTAAGCCCGGCGAGTATGGTTTCCCCCTCAAGTTAAAAGCCCGCTATGACAACTTTATTGGCGGCGAATGGGTAGCCCCTGCCGACGGCGAGTATTACCAGAATCTGACGCCGGTGACCGGGCAGCTGCTGTGCGAAGTGGCGTCTTCGGGCAAACGAGACATCGATCTGGCGCTGGATGCTGCGCACAAAGTGAAAGATAAATGGGCGCACACCTCGGTGCAGGATCGTGCGGCGATTCTGTTTAAGATTGCCGATCGAATGGAACAAAACCTCGAGCTGTTAGCGACAGCTGAAACCTGGGATAACGGCAAACCCATTCGCGAAACCAGTGCTGCGGATGTACCGCTGGCGATTGACCATTTCCGCTATTTCGCCTCGTGTATTCGGGCGCAGGAAGGTGGGATCAGTGAAGTTGATAGCGAAACCGTGGCCTATCATTTCCATGAACCGTTAGGCGTGGTGGGGCAGATTATCCCGTGGAACTTCCCGCTGCTGATGGCGAGCTGGAAAATGGCTCCCGCGCTGGCGGCGGGCAACTGTGTGGTGCTGAAACCCGCACGTCTTACCCCGCTTTCTGTACTGCTGCTAATGGAAATTGTCGGTGATTTACTGCCGCCGGGCGTGGTGAACGTGGTCAATGGCGCAGGTGGGGTAATTGGCGAATATCTGGCGACCTCGAAACGCATCGCCAAAGTGGCGTTTACCGGCTCAACGGAAGTGGGCCAACAAATTATGCAATACGCAACGCAAAACATTATTCCGGTGACGCTGGAGTTGGGCGGTAAGTCGCCAAATATCTTCTTTGCTGATGTGATGGATGAAGAAGATGCCTTTTTCGATAAAGCGCTGGAAGGCTTTGCACTGTTTGCCTTTAACCAGGGCGAAGTTTGCACCTGTCCGAGTCGTGCTTTAGTGCAGGAATCTATCTACGAACGCTTTATGGAACGCGCCATCCGCCGTGTCGAAAGCATTCGTAGCGGTAACCCGCTCGACAGCGTGACGCAAATGGGCGCGCAGGTTTCTCACGGGCAACTGGAAACCATCCTCAACTACATTGATATCGGTAAAAAAGAGGGCGCTGACGTGCTCACAGGCGGGCGGCGCAAGCTGCTGGAAGGTGAACTGAAAGACGGCTACTACCTCGAACCGACGATTCTGTTTGGTCAGAACAATATGCGGGTGTTCCAGGAGGAGATTTTTGGCCCGGTGCTGGCGGTGACCACCTTCAAAACGATGGAAGAAGCGCTGGAGCTGGCGAACGATACGCAATATGGCCTGGGCGCGGGCGTCTGGAGCCGCAACGGTAATCTGGCCTATAAGATGGGGCGCGGCATACAGGCTGGCCGCGTGTGGACCAACTGTTATCACGCTTACCCGGCACATGCGGCGTTTGGTGGCTACAAACAATCAGGTATCGGTCGCGAAACCCACAAGATGATGCTGGAGCATTACCAGCAAACCAAGTGCCTGCTGGTGAGCTACTCGGATAAACCGTTGGGGCTGTTCTGATATAAGAAGCTGGTCGCATTGGGTATTCATTGCCTGATGCGACGCTTACGCGTCTTATCATGCCTACGGGAACCTGACCGTAGGCCGGATAAGGCGTACACGCCGCATCCGGCATAAACAAAGCGCACGTTGTTACAATTTACGTTTTAAACCTACGTGCGCAATAACCCAGACTACGCCAACAGAAGTACGTTTCTGGGGCGTGTTTTGTCAGGAGTTTAATCTCGCGTTTCGATGGTGAGCGGGCGAACCAGGCCGTAAATCACCATTGGTGATCCGAGGCCAATCAGCAATAAACGGTAGATAATTGAAGGTTTAATACGCTTAATCTGTACTGTGGATGTTTTACTGGAGTTATTCATTAGTTTGGCCAATAGTTCCACTATTTCAATATGATAAACCTCGTCCTGTTGAAAAACCAGACAGCACATTTAAGAAAGTATATAAAAAACAATATGTCGTTATATAAATAAGGAAATTGCACTGCATCATGGCATTTCATAATATGCGTTAATTGTTCTTTTTTATATTCTTTGAGGGAAATATGTTCCTGGACTATTTTGCACTGGGAGTGCTTATTTTTGTATTTCTGGTGATCTTCTATGGGATCATTATTTTACATGATATTCCCTACCTGATTGCCAAAAACGTAATCATCCTCATGCCGACGCCATTCATGTTGCTGGTTGGGTGAGTCTTTTTACGTTACATGTTATCTGGCCGTTTTTGTGGATTTGGGCCACGCTTTACCGCCCGGAGCGGGGATGGGGAATGCAAAGCCATGATTCATCCGTTATGCAACTGCAACAGCGCATTGCCGGGCTGGAGAAACAGCTCGCCGACATCAAATCCTCTTCTGCCGAGTAATACTTATGGATTTACTGATTATTTTGACCTATGTGGCTTTTGCATGGGCAATGTTTAAGATCTTCAAAATTCCCGTAAATAAATGGACCATTCCCACAGCGGCCCTGGGTGGAATATTTATTGTCAGCGGTCTAATTCTGTTAATGAACTATAACCATCCGTATACCTTTAAAGCGCAAAAAGCGGTTATTTCTATTCCTGTTGTCCCACAGGTGACTGGTGTGGTGATTGAAGTGACGGATAAGAAAAATACGCTGATTAAAAAAGGTGAGGTGCTATTTCGACTGGACCCGACGCGTTATCAGGCGCGGGTGGATCGGCTGATGGCGGATATCGTTACCGCAGAACATAAACAGCGGGCGTTGGGCGCAGAGTTAGATGAGATGGCGGCGAATACTCAGCAGGCAAAGGCCACGCGGGATAAATTCGCTAAAGAGTATCAGCGTTACGCACGTGGCAGCCAGGCGAAAGTAAACCCGTTTTCAGAACGCGATATCGATGTGGCGCGGCAAAATTATCTGGCGCAGGAAGCCTCCGTGAAGTCATCGGCGGCGGAACAAAAACAGATCCAGAGCCAGCTGGATAGCCTGGTGTTGGGTGAACATTCTCAAATCGCCAGCCTGAAAGCACAGCTCGCGGAAGCAAAATATAACCTTGAGCAGACGATAGTGCGTGCGCCGAGCGATGGTTATGTGACCCAGGTACTGATTCGTCCGGGTACCTATGCCGCGTCGCTGCCGCTACGTCCGGTGATGGTGTTTATACCCGATCAGAAACGACAAATCGTGGCGCAGTTCCGTCAGAACTCCTTGCTGCGACTGGCTCCTGGCGACGATGCGGAAGTGGTGTTTAATGCTCTGCCAGGTAAGGTATTCAGCGGTAAGCTGGCAGCCATTAGTCCAGCCGTTCCCGGCGGAGCTTATCAGTCGACCGGCACCTTACAGACGTTAAACACAGCGCCGGGTTCAGATGGCGTTATCGCGACCATTGAACTGGATGAGCACACTGATTTGAGCGCTTTACCAGACGGTATTTACGCCCAGGTGGCGGTTTACTCTGATCATTTCAGCCATGTCTCGGTGATGCGCAAAGTGCTATTACGCATGACCAGCTGGGTGCATTACCTTTATCTCGATCATTAATCTTCGCTTTCCGCCGCTTGTTCAGGCCGCAGTTGCTGCGACTGAGCAAGCTGGTGGCGAATTTCACGCAGCATTTCATCCAGCACATACTGGACCCGCCAGGGCTGGTATTCCCGTTTACGGAAGATAGCCACCAGATCCAGCCACCATTCATAGGGTTGCTGAAAGCAGGGCACCAGCGTGCCGTCTTGCAGGTCGCTCTGCACACTTTTGTCTGGCGCAAACACAATCCCCAGGTGATTTCGTGCCAGCTCCAGCGCAGATTGCGTGTTGTCGCAAACGTAATTTCCCTTCACGCGATAATCCCGCACCTCTTTACTCCCGGCGACGTTGAAGCGCCAGATATTCGCGTCGTCGATCATCATCGAGTCGATCAAAATACAGGAGTGATGTTCGAGTTCGTCAGGACGGCTAATGGGATGTTTCTCAAGATAGCGCTGGCTGGCATAAGCGGTTACGGCATATTGGGTAATAAAACTGGCAACCAGCGATTCATCTTTTGGTGGAGCGTAGCTGATTAAAACATCACAATCATCAGGAAATTCGACGCCTTCATAAAAGGCATTACGCTCAAGATTGCAGGTTTTTAGCGATAAGGTGATATCACCGATATCTTTAATTTTATCGATTACATGTTTGGATAAATAGGTAATTATGCCGGTTGGGGCGTAGATGGTGACCCGACCACGTTTCTCATGCTTATAATCTGCAATAAAATTATTAAGTTGCTCGTTTCTGTCCAGCATGTCGTTGATGTACGGTAACAGCGCGGTGCCAAAAGGTGTGAGCATCAGCTGCCGGGTGGTTCGGTCAAAGACTTTTAAACCCACTTTTGATTCAAAATCAGCAAGATATTTGCTGACGTTGGCCTGTGCGATGCCAAGTACAGTCGCGGCATGGCTGATATTTTCACTGGCAGCGATTACCGAGATAATTTTTAACTCCCGGTACTTAAGTTGTAATTTTGTCATCGCAACAGCCCAATTATATATAATTTTATATATTACTATATAAATATGAATCTTGCACCGGAGAAATTGTAAGCATTATTATGCCGACTCTTTTTTATCTTATTTTAAAATGGAATACCGGACATGTTAATTAATCGCAATATTGTGGCGTTATTTTCGTTGCCTTTTATGGCAAGCGCAACTGCTTCTGAATTATCCATTGGTGCTGGTGCGGCTTATAATGAATCGCCTTATCGCGGTTATAATGAAAATACGAAGGCAATTCCGCTGATTAGTTATGAAGGTGATACTTTTTATGTTCGTCAGACCACGTTAGGTTTTATTCTGTCGCAAAGTGAAAAAAATGAACTTAGCCTGACCGCATCCTGGATGCCGCTGGAATTTGACCCTACCGATAATGACGATTATGCCATGCAACAGCTTGATAAGCGTGATAGTACGGCTATGGCGGGGGTTGCCTGGTATCACCACGAGCGTTGGGGAACCGTGAAAGCCTCTGCAGCTGCGGACGTTCTGGATAACAGCAACGGCTGGGTGGGGGAGCTATCGGTATTCCACAAAATGCAGATAGGTCGTCTGTCGCTGACACCTGCGCTGGGCGTTCTCTATTATGACGAGAATTTCAGTGACTATTACTATGGCATTTCAGAGAGTGAGTCCCGTCGTAGCGGTCTGGCAAGTTATTCCGCGCAGGATGCCTGGGTGCCCTATGTCAGCCTGACGGCAAAATACCCGATAGGAGAGCACGTCGTATTGATGGCGAGCGCAGGATACAGCGAGCTGCCGGAAGAGATTACCGACAGCCCGATGATTGATCGTAATGAGAGTTTTACCTTTGTCACCGGGGTGAGCTGGCGTTTTTAATTCACCGGTGGATGTCGGTGCGGCTGGTGCTCCGTCGTAATGCCACAAAGGTTGTTGCTCTGGATTGCTCTGTTCATACCGGGAACCTGGCGTCTGAATCAGGATCTTATGGCTGAACAATCCCTTGCCTTCAAATGTCGTAAATGGCGCATCGGCGGGCAGCAACAGGTTATGCAGTGACTCGACGTTGTCGGCCTGCTCCATGCAATACGGTTTAATGACGTTGGCTATTTCCGGCAGATTTTTCAGAAACATACTGGTTTAACGCCAGCAGCGTGGAAGCGGCGTTACAGCAAGGAACATATCAATTCGTAGTGCCGGGGCGATGAAGCCCCGGCGTGAGGGATTACTGCCCGTAATAGGCATTGGCCCCATGCTTACGCAGGTAGTGCTTATCCAGCAGTTCGTTTTGCATCGCAGGGAGCTGCGGCGCAAGCTGGCGCGAGAATAGACCCATATAGGCGCATTCTTCGAGTACTACGGCGTTATGCACGGCATCGGCGGCG
>OHKR01000149.1_pt1 | contig 8958 bp, 6 predicted proteins | sample 1568901 | NCBI WGS metagenome assembly OHKR01 (sample SAMEA3879515, study PRJEB24766) | human gut metagenome | biome: human-associated habitat; feature: feces | place: USA | collected 1985/1987 | reverse complement strand
ATGAATGACTGTCCACGACACTATACCCAAAAGAAAGCGGCTTATCGGTCAGTTTCACCTGATTTACGTAAAAACCCGCTTCGGCGGGTTTTTGCTTTTGGAGGGGCAGAAAGATGAATGACTGTCCACGACACTATACCCAAAAGAAAGCGGCTTATCGGTCAGTTTTACCTGATGTACGTAATAAACCGTTCCGGCGGGTTTCAGATTGTTGAGTGCGCTTTATTCATGCCGGATGCGGCGTGAACGCCTTATCCTGCCTACAAAAGCACGCAAATTCAATATATTGCAGAGATGGCGTAGGCCTGATAAGCGTAGCGCATCAGGCATTTTTGCGGTTGCCATCAGTTTCAAACCCGCGTCAGTGAGTTTTTGCTTTTGGTGCACAGGGTAAGATGAATAAATATCTACGGTATTAATAATAGACTTTGTAAGAAGTTATTAAGTCTATATTGCATTTAAAAGGTCGTAATCATACGTATAGTCCTCTCTGGTAAAATATTGCTTCTCTGAGTTATATGCTTCATATGTGTTATATTCCCCGACCTCAAAGCCATTGTCCGGAGAATTTTCGTCTTTCTCGAGGGTATTATCTGAAAGTAACTCTTCTGAGCTAGAGTCTTCTATGTTTAAATCCATAGTATAATTAATTTGGGGGACGACCAGATAAGCATTTTCTTTGATATTTTCATAATCTTCAATGATTATATCGATGTAATCATATATTTTTTCTGATGAGAATTCTTTCATCTCTGGTAATTTAATTCTGTTCAAGCAATTGATGATTTTCGATGAGCTTTTATATATTTCTTTTGTTAATTCATTTTCTAATTTATCTGTAAGAGTTGCCCTTGGTATAGATTTTATAATTGCAAATCTCATAATTTTTAATTGTTCTTCGGTAATGTCTCCAGGCTCATTTAAACAACTTTCGACAAACTTGATTTTTTCTTCAGAATACATATCGCTAATGCTTATTAAAACAGGCGTTATTTTTAGTAAATAATCCCAGGAGATTGTGGCGTTTTGTGTTGAACTAACAAAATTAACCTGAAACATGTTGGCATTAGTAAAATTTGTTGAATTCAATTTAAAAGGATTTAAAATAGTATTAGCCATATGTTTATCTGTGAAATCATAATAATCTAAATCGACATTACGTAAGTCCAGAGAGGATAGATCAACGATATCTCCAGTCCCACAACTAAAAATTACGTTTAACCTCCTGATTTCATTGTAAATATCTTTTAATGGGCAATTAATATTGATATTACCTGTGGATATTTCCTGGTTTTTTAACGGTTCATTAATGGTAAGTTCACAAGTATTGTCCGATCGTTGAATAATTTGGGCGTTATAACCTAAAAAATCCAGACGAAGAGACGAGACATTATAAAGAATTACATTTTGTAAGTACGCTAATTCTTTTTGAAAATCACCAGTGATAATGCATTTTCCACCAGGTTGTAACGTGTTAAGTAAAGTGACCATTTCAATAGAGGTCTGTTTTAGTTTTTCTATACCTGGTGCTAGTGCTTCGAGGTTATTTCCTGTTGGGCTTTCAGGAAGGTCATTCATTTTTCGACGGACTAAATCACTACTAATATCATTACCAATTGATGAAACAGGGAACATTATTTTATCCTTTATAAATAATCAATAAAAATCATTATTAAAATGATCGGGTGAAAAAAAGAGAATTTGCCAACAATCTGAAGTAATGCTGGTTTTATTAAAGTGCACAAGGGGGGTTAAGATGGCTTCTTTTCGGGTGAATTTTGCACAATACTTAGAAATCGTCTCCTTAATACATTCCAGCTCTTTTTTATTGACGGCTGAGCAAGTACATTGTTCACCAAAAGGTGCAAAAGTGCCTACATCTAATGTTTGTATGATATAATCATCATGTTCTCCTGTAGAAATATCTATAATGAATGGACTCATATTTTCCGGTTGGATTCGGATCATGACAGAAGGAACATCGCCATGATAGAAATTCAATGCAGTTATTGCAGATAATACTCTCCGCAGTTCATTACTTATACTGTAAATTTTATTAACGTCATTGGTGGAGACAATTTCTGCAAACTTTCTTTTTACCGTCCAATAATCAATATTTCTATTGTGATTGTTAACCACTGCGTGCATTGGCGGGATTGAAGGGTGAAAAATATGCGCAATTGGGAAGCCTTTCATTGATGCCTGCCTTGTCATCATGACAAACAATAATAGATGCTTATTTTCCTCGCAGGGTTCTTTCGCACTATCAAAAAACGCTCATTTACCCGGCGTTACAGTAAACGAAGCAACATTCTGTGGCCTACGCCGATCAAAAGCTCTGTGAAAATTTCCCTTGTTGTCTTTGTCTGACCTTATCGCGGCGATCAGCAATTATTCGTTTTGTGATCCTCAACACAAAATGCTATTCATCGCCTATGAGGGGAGAAGAATTTATGGAAAACGATTGCATTCACAAAATGACGTCCTGTCAGAAGAGAAAAAGTTGACGTTAATCAATTGTTCGAGATGATCAATACATGTATTCGAAATTTTAAAATATTGATAAAATAAATGTTTGTTCTCCAACAAATAGCGTGAAAAAATGTGACATGCCGCATTATTTATCACTGAAAATGGTTTATTTATAATAAAATTTGAGAACTTGCTCATTAAATTTAACTCAAATTTTGCCTGGTAATTATCCGGTAATTGCTTGAAATATGGTCTCAGCCCCTTTTTTGTATTAACCACATAACGAATGATGTTATCGCCATAAAATATGGTTATCCCCGTCATTTTTTTTGACAAAAATCAGGGTTTATGCTGATTTTTATACTTTAACTTGTTGATATTTAAAGGTATTTAATTGTAATAACGATACTCTGGAAAGTATTGAAAGTTAATTTGTGAGTGGTCGCACATATCCTGTTCATTTCATTTTGATACACTTCATGCCGTCAATGAGGTAATTAACGTAGGTCGTTATGAGCACTATTCTTCTTCCGAAAACGCAGCACCTGGTAGTCTTTCAGGAAGTCATTAGAAGTGGTTCTATCGGCTCGGCTGCAAAAGAATTAGGGTTAACTCAACCGGCCGTCAGTAAAATCATTAACGATATTGAAGATTATTTTGGTGTGGAATTAGTGGTGCGGAAAAATACCGGTGTAACATTAACACCTGCCGGTCAATTGTTACTCTCCCGTTCCGAATCCATTACCCGTGAAATGAAAAATATGGTTAATGAGATAAGCGGTATGTCTTCTGAGGCGGTGGTGGAAGTCTCATTTGGTTTTCCTTCATTGATTGGTTTTACTTTTATGTCAGGGATGATCAACAAGTTCAAAGAGGTGTTCCCGAAAGCGCAGGTTTCTATGTATGAAGCGCAACTGTCTTCGTTCTTACCGGCAATCCGCGACGGTCGACTGGATTTTGCGATTGGTACGTTAAGTGCAGAAATGAAGCTTCAGGATTTACATGTTGAGCCGCTGTTCGAGTCCGAGTTTGTGCTGGTAGCCAGTAAGTCCCGAACATGCACCGGCACCACCACGCTGGAGTCGTTGAAGAACGAACAGTGGGTGTTGCCACAAACTAATATGGGGTACTACAGCGAACTGCTTACTACGTTACAAAGAAATGGCATCAGTATTGAAAACATCGTTAAAACCGACTCAGTCGTGACAATTTATAATCTTGTTCTCAATGCTGATTTCTTAACTGTAATTCCTTGTGATATGACGTCACCTTTTGGTTCTAATCAATTTATTACTATTCCGGTTGAAGAAACATTACCTGTGGCACAATATGCCGCGGTATGGTCGAAAAATTATCGTATTAAAAAAGCAGCATCGGTTTTGGTGGAATTAGCCAAAGAGTATTCATCTTATAATGGGTGTAGACGAAGGCAATTAATAGAAGTTGGTTAGTTATTTGTTTTTATTTAAACATAAATAATCCACCTGTCTGTCTTGCAGGTGTCGGTTACGGTTACCTACATATTTAATTCAGGCGAAGAGGTTTTATAATGCATATTACATACGATCTGCCGGTTGCTATTGATGACATTATTGAAGCGAAACAACGACTGGCTGGGCGAATTTATAAAACAGGCATGCCTCGCTCCAACTATTTTAGTGAACGTTGCAAAGGTGAAATATTCCTGAAGTTTGAAAATATGCAGCGTACGGGTTCATTTAAAATTCGTGGCGCATTTAATAAATTAAGTTCACTGACCGATGCGGAAAAACGCAAAGGCGTGGTGCGGGCAACCATGCGCAAGGGGTTTCCCTCTCCTGCGCGATGCTGGGTATCGACGGTAAAGTGGTGATGCCAAAAGGTGCGCCAAAATCCAAAGTAGCGGCAACGTGCGACTACTCCGCAGAAGTCGTTCTGCATGGTGATAACTTCAACGACACTATCGCTAAAGTGAGCGAAATTGTCGAAATGGAAGGCCGTATTTTTATCCCACCTTACGATGATCCGAAAGTGATTGCTGGCCAGGGAACGATTGGTCTGGAAATTATGGAAGATCTCTATGATGTCGATAACGTGATTGTGCCAATTGGTGGTGGCGGTTTAATTGCTGGTATTGCGGTGGCAATTAAATCTATTAACCCGACCATTCGTGTTATTGGCGTACAGTCTGAAAACGTTCACGGCATGGCGGCTTCTTTCCACTCCGGAGAAATAACCACGCACCGAACTACCGGCACCCTGGCGGATGGTTGTGATGTCTCCCGCCCGGGTAATTTAACTTACGAAATCGTTCGTGAATTAGTCGATGACATCGTGCTGGTCAGCGAAGACGAAATCAGAAACAGTATGATTGCCTTAATTCAGCGCAATAAAGTCGTCACCGAAGGCGCAGGCGCTCTGGCATGTGCTGCATTATTAAGCGGTAAATTAGACCAATATATTCAAAACAGAAAAACCGTCAGTATTATTTCCGGCGGCAATATCGATCTTTCTCGCGTCTCTCAAATCACCGGTTTCGTTGACGCTTAATTAATTCGTTGAGGATAGGATATGAGTACTTCAGATAGCATTGTATCCAGCCAGACAAAACAATCGTCCTGGCGTAAATCAGATACCACATGGACGTTAGGCTTGTTTGGTACGGCAATCGGCGCCGGGGTGCTGTTCTTCCCTATCCGCGCAGGTTTTGGCGGACTGATCCCGATTCTTCTGATGTTGGTATTGGCATACCCCATCGCGTTTTATTGCCACCGGGCGCTGGCGCGTCTGTGTCTTTCTGGCTCTAACCCTTCCGGCAACATTACGGAAACGGTGGAAGAGCATTTTGGTAAAACTGGCGGCGTGGTTATCACGTTCCTGTACTTCTTCGCGATTTGCCCACTGCTGTGGATTTATGGCGTTACTATTACCAATACCTTTATGACGTTCTGGGAAAACCAGCTCGGCTTTGCACCGCTGAATCGCGGCTTTGTGGCGCTGTTCCTGTTGCTGCTGATGGCTTTCGTCATCTGGTTTGGTAAGGATCTGATGGTTAAAGTGATGAGCTACCTGGTATGGCCGTTTATCGCCAGCCTGGTGCTGATTTCTTTGTCGCTGATCCCTTACTGGAACTCTGCAGTTATCGACCAGGTTGACCTCGGTTCGCTGTCGTTAACCGGTCATGACGGTATCCTGATCACTGTCTGGCTGGGGATTTCCATCATGGTTTTCTCCTTTAACTTCTCGCCAATCGTCTCTTCCTTCGTGGTTTCTAAGCGTGAAGAGTATGAGAAAGACTTCGGTCGCGACTTCACCGAACGTAAATGTTCCCAAATCATTTCTCGTGCCAGCATGCTGATGGTTGCAGTGGTGATGTTCTTTGCCTTTAGCTGCCTGTTTACTCTGTCTCCGGCCAACATGGCGGAAGCCAAAGCGCAGAATATTCCAGTGCTTTCTTATCTGGCTAACCACTTTGCGTCCATGACCGGTACCAAAACAACGTTCGCGATTACACTGGAATATGCGGCTTCCATCATCGCACTCGTGGCTATCTTCAAATCTTTCTTCGGTCACTATCTGGGAACGCTGGAAGGTCTGAATGGCCTGGTCCTGAAGTTTGGTTATAAAGGCGACAAAACTAAAGTGTCGCTGGGTAAACTGAACACTATCAGCATGATCTTCATCATGGGCTCCACCTGGGTTGTTGCCTACGCCAACCCGAACATCCTTGACCTGATTGAAGCCATGGGCGCACCGATTATCGCATCCCTGCTGTGCCTGTTGCCGATGTATGCCATCCGTAAAGCGCCGTCTCTGGCGAAATACCGTGGTCGTCTGGATAACGTGTTTGTTACCGTGATTGGTCTGCTGACCATCCTGAACATCGTATACAAACTGTTTTAATCCGTAACTCAGGATGAGAAAAGAGATGAATGAATTTCCGGTTGTTTTGGTTATTAACTGTGGTTCGTCTTCGATTAAGTTTTCCGTGCTCGATGCCAGCGACTGTGAAGTATTAATGTCAGGTATTGCCGACGGTATTAACTCGGAAAATGCATTCTTATCCGTAAATGGGGGAGAGCCAGCACCGCTGGCTCACCACAGCTACGAAGGTGCATTGAAGGCAATTGCATTTGAACTGGAAAAACGGAATTTAAATGACAGTGTGGCCTTAATTGGCCACCGCATCGCTCACGGCGGCAGTATTTTTACCGAGTCCGCCATTATTACCGATGAAGTCATTGATAATATCCGTCGCGTTTCTCCACTGGCACCCCTGCATAATTACGCCAATTTAAGTGGTATTGAATCGGCGCAGCAATTATTTCCGGGCGTAACTCAGGTGGCGGTATTTGATACCAGTTTCCACCAGACGATGGCTCCGGAAGCTTATTTATACGGCCTGCCGTGGAAATATTATGAAGAGTTAGGTGTACGCCGTTATGGTTTCCACGGCACGTCGCACCGCTATGTTTCCCAGCGCGCACATTCGCTGCTGAATCTGGCGGAAGATGACTCCGGCCTGGTTGTGGCGCATCTTGGCAATGGCGCGTCAATCTGCGCGGTTCGCAACGGTCAGAGTGTTGATACCTCAATGGGAATGACGCCGCTGGAAGGCTTGATGATGGGTACCCGCAGTGGCGATGTCGACTTTGGTGCGATGTCCTGGGTCGCCAGCCAAACCAACCAGAGCCTGGGTGACCTGGAACGCGTAGTGAATAAAGAGTCGGGATTATTAGGTATTTCCGGTCTTTCTTCGGATTTACGTGTTCTGGAAAAAGCCTGGCATGAAGGTCACGAACGCGCGCAACTGGCAATTAAAACCTTTGTTCACCGAATTGCCCGTCATATTGCCGGACACGCAGCTTCATTACGTCGCCTGGATGGAATTATATTCACCGGCGGAATAGGAGAGAATTCAAGCTTAATTCGTCGTCTGGTCATGGAACATTTGGCTGTATTAGGCTTAGAGATTGATACAGAAATGAATAATCGCTCTAACTCCTGTGGTGAGCGAATTGTTTCCAGTGAAAATGCGCGTGTCATTTGTGCCGTTATTCCGACTAACGAAGAAAAAATGATTGCTTTGGATGCCATTCATTTAGGCAAAGTTAACGCGCCCGCAGAATTTGCATAATTTAGTTGAAGTATTGTAGAGAGATTATTTTTCATGAAGGTAGATATTGATACCAGCGATAAGCTGTACGCCGACGCATGGCTTGGCTTTAAAGGTACGGACTGGAAAAACGAAATTAATGTCCGCGATTTTATTCAACATAACTATACACCGTATGAAGGCGATGAATCTTTCCTCGCCGAAGCGACGCCTGCCACCACGGAATTGTGGGAAAAAGTAATGGACGGCATCCGTATCGAAAATGCAACCCACGCGCCGGTTGATTTCGATACCAATATTGCCACCACAATTACCGCTCATGATGCGGGATATATTAACCAGCCGCTGGAAAAAATTGTTGGCCTGCAAACGGATGCGCCGTTGAAACGTGCGCTACACCCGTTCGGTGGCATTAATATGATTAAAAGTTCATTCCACGCCTATGGCCGAGAAATGGACAGTGAATTTGAATATCTGTTTACCGATCTGCGTAAAACCCATAACCAGGGCGTATTTGATGTTTACTCACCGGATATGCTGCGCTGCCGTAAATCTGGCGTGCTGACCGGTTTACCAGATGGCTATGGCCGTGGGCGCATTATCGGTGACTATCGCCGCGTAGCGCTGTATGGCATCAGTTATCTGGTACGTGAACGCGAACTGCAATTTGCCGATCTCCAGTCTCGTCTGGAAAAAGGCGAGGATCTGGAAGCCACCATCCGTCTGCGTGAGGAGCTGGCAGAGCATCGTCATGCGCTGTTGCAGATTCAGGAAATGGCGGCGAAATATGGCTTTGATATCTCTCGCCCGGCGCAGAATGCGCAGGAAGCGGTGCAGTGGCTCTACTTCGCTTATCTGGCGGCAGTGAAATCGCAAAATGGCGGCGCGATGTCGCTGGGCCGCACGGCATCGTTCCTCGATATCTACATTGAGCGCGACTTTAAAGCTGGCGTACTCAATGAGCAGCAGGCACAGGAACTGATCGATCACTTCATCATGAAGATCCGTATGGTACGCTTCCTGCGTACACCGGAATTTGATTCGCTGTTCTCCGGCGACCCAATCTGGGCGACGGAAGTGATCGGCGGGATGGGGCTGGACGGTCGTACGCTGGTGACCAAAAACTCCTTCCGCTATTTGCACACCCTGCACACTATGGGGCCGGCACCGGAACCTAACCTGACCATTCTTTGGTCGGAAGAATTACCGATTGCCTTCAAAAAATATGCCGCGCAGGTGTCGATCGTCACCTCTTCCTTGCAGTATGAAAATGACGATCTGATGCGTACTGACTTCAACAGCGACGATTACGCGATTGCCTGCTGCGTCAGCCCAATGGTGATTGGTAAGCAAATGCAGTTCTTTGGTGCACGCGCTAACCTGGCGAAAAC
>OHKR01000146.1_pt1 | contig 9072 bp, 12 predicted proteins | sample 1568901 | NCBI WGS metagenome assembly OHKR01 (sample SAMEA3879515, study PRJEB24766) | human gut metagenome | biome: human-associated habitat; feature: feces | place: USA | collected 1985/1987 | reverse complement strand
CTTATTATGCTTCCATCGGAAACGATGATCTGGCAGCCTGAGTTCACAGATAAAATACTCTCCAGGAAACCCGGGGCGGTTCAATTATCCTGGTGAATAACTTTATCGACCGGGTAACAGTTACCGGGAATTTTCTGTTCGGTTGCTGCAGTCACACACTCCTGCATTGTCCTGTGAACACTGACTGCAATATCAACTGGCTCTCCGGAAACAAGAAAAACTGTCAGAACAAGTGCAAATGCTGTATTCATTGTGCACATCCTTTTTGTATCGGACGTAAACGGGCCAGCATTGAAAGAATGCATATTTTATTTAATAACTCCCGTTCGTGTTTTCTCTTGTTAATGGCATCTTCAGTAAATACAGGGTTACTGATAGTGACACCAATTTCAAAACAACCTTCAGACGTATTAACGTTTGGTAATAACGTTTCCATTATCGCGTCCTCAACAATGAATTTTGTGATGCAGTGCCTGGTGCCTCCAGGTGACGTTAACCAGTTAACAATTAACGTCGGATACAGAGCATTCCCGTTACGCCCGTAAAAGACCGCTTGTTTTAACTGTTCCGCGTGCGCTGAGCCGCATTCACCGCATCACAAAATTCACTTTAAAAAGGGCGGCAGAGCAGTCACGGAGTAAAACTGATACCGCCAAACGTCACCAGAAAATTGATAACAGAGGGCGTTGCAGCGGGGTTGTCACTTAAGCGTATGGTCAACCTGACAACCCGGTGTCCTCAACGGGGAAGGAATAACCCCGTCATACTTACCGCCGCGCCATTTCGCGGAGTGTCACAACCGGAAGCGCACGGTCGACGAAAATTTAACGACAGGCTATCTATGAACCAGCTACCTCGCCGTGCGCTTTCGCGTTATGGTCTGACTTTTCAGGGAAATATCCTTTCAGTAAACTGTCAGTGCCGGATTCTTATCCGTGTCCGGCGCACGACCACACGCTGTCACGAGAGGTCTCCATTCTCAACCAGTAACCTCAATGGAGGATAAAATGTCAGAGCAGGAGTTAAAACTTGGTGCATGTTATTGTGTTCTCAAGGAGCTGGTACACATGCTTCCATCTACTCAGTATCAACAGTTAGTTGGCAATTTAAATCAGCGAATCGAAGCTATGTTAAAATCTGATGGTTTTAATAACGTAGAAACGCTGATGCTAAAAAGATATCTTGATGGATTAATCAGATAACATTTTTTTACGGCGTTCATATTCGTTAATATTTATGAAGCCTGTTGCCAGAAGCAGTTCGTTAATTTCATGGTTGTTTGGCTGTTTCTGGCTCTTTGAACTGGGATCTTCCACTTCTTTTTCTGCAAATTGTTTTGCTGTATCCTCTGTGCCATGGATATTTAAAGCTGTATCTGAAAACAGCCCAGTAAACGCATCGCGCACATTACGAGCCATATTATCAGTGTCTTTTTTTGTTACCGATTCCAATTCAAGTTCGTTCAGACGATGACGAAGTGTGTGTGCTGCAATCTCCTGGATTGAAGGAGGTAAATCTTTAAATTCCATCGTCAACCTCATCAGTCGGAGTTTCTTGCTAACCAGCGACGCGCGCCAGCTTCGGTTTTAAACGTTTTGCTTTTGGTATACGTCATGGCGGTGAATGTGCCGTCCTGGTTGGGGAACACACCACATACCAGAGATTCGCTGTTGCCAAGATCGATAGTATCCATGCTGACCTCATTACCCCTTAACGCCGGGTAGCGGAACTGTTTGCTGAGAACACCGTGCGGTGTCTTGATGGGTGGTAATTTAGTTTTCTCGTGAATGTTGGTCAAGCATTTTTAATGAGAAAACTCAATATTTAATGCAAAATAAAGCCAATACATTGAAATGTAAGGCTTTAAAATTTGTGAAGGGGGTTACTGATGTTTGTTACGTTTGCGAGCTTCTAGTAGCTCGGTGAATAGGCGATTAAAATTCTCAACGCGGGCACGGAGTTCGCTGATTTGTGCTTGCTGCTCTGATTTTGGAAGTGCGCGATACAATCGCAACATCTCCAACTCATCTTCCGATAAGTCTAAGGCGCTGTTGAGTGCTACTGGTGGATCTGGTGTTTTATCCTCGTCACCAAACAGTATCCAAGTTGGTGAACATTGCAATACCTCAGCCAGGCGATGCAAATTTTGCCCGCGCGGGGCTGTATGGTCGCTTTCCCATAGTGAAATTGATGAGCCAGATACGCCAGCGGCTTTGCTTAAATCGTTTTGACTTAAACCAACCTGTTTGCGTCTTTCTCTAATTCGTTGACCTAAAGTTTTCTCGTTCATATTTAGATATCTTAATAACCCTTGACTTGAGATTCCTTGAATGATTACTATTGAGAAAACTCAACTTTGGAGGGGTGATGTTTAAATCAGACGTAATTAATTTTTATGGGACGAAAGCCAAAGTAGCGAAAGCTGCTGGTGTTGATCCATCTGCTGTTTCTCAATGGGGGGAACTGGTTCCTGAAGGTCGCGCGATGCGCCTGCAAGAGGCATCCGTCGGGGAACTTCAGTACGACCCCAAAGTTTATGACGAATATCGTAAGGCAAAGCGGGCGGGGCGGTTGAACAATGAAAATCACCCCTGAACAGGTTTGTGAGGCTCTGGATGCCTGGGTATGTCGACCAGGAATGACACAGGAGCAAGCGACGATATTAATCACGGAAGCATTCTGGGCTCTGAAAGAACGCCCGAACATCGATGTTCAACGCGTCACGTTTAATGATGGCGAGGTTGATCAACGGGCGCTGGGCGTTAACCGGGTGAAGATATTCGAACGCTGGAAAGCTATCGACACCAGGGATAAGCGGAAAAAATTCACGGCGCTGATTCCGGCAATTATGGAGGCTATCCGAATTAGTGATTTCAGGTTGTATCGTGAGATCAGTGATGGAAAAAGCATTACGTACATGATCGCCGGATTAAACAAAGAATATGGCGATGTGGTGGAGTCCGGGCTGCTTTTTGCGGATCCAGCTGTTGTGGAACGTGAGACTGACGAGCTTATAGAAAAAGCTATTGCTTTCAAGCATGCGTATCGTCAGCAATATCAATATTACTTTGCAGATAAACAAATGTCTGCCAGGGGTTTGTATGAGTATCGATGCACTACGATGGGCTAAAAAGGTGAAAACCGGCAGTTCATCCAGTAAGTCTGTATTGACCTGGCTTGCTGATATGTGCGGTGCCGATTTGTGTGCATACCCGTCTGTATCTGCACTGGCAGAAGTAACGGAACTAAACAAAAAGACTGTGCAGGACAGCTTACGACACCTGATGGAGATTGGGTTAATTGTTGATACCGGTGAGAGAAAAGGCAGAACAAAGCAAATTGTGGTGTACCGACTTATCGGTGTAGAAGAAAGTGTTGCCGAGCCTGAATACACCCAAAAACGGGAGTCTTTAAAGGTGGGTAAAATTGGTGCTGTTAATAAAAACAGTACCGAAAATGGTTATGTTTCAGCACAAAACAGACCCAAAAACGGAACTCTTAGCTGCATGGAAAATAACCAAAGACACCCAAATTTTCCATCAAAGACACCCAAAAACGGATCACGGAACCCAAAGGAACCCAAAGATCTAAACCCCACACATAACGCACGCGAGAGTGCTCCGACCAGTGAGCAGGAAGTTTTGTCGTTACAGGCAGCACCCCTTGTATTCCTGGATGGCCTGAGCGAACCCATCGGAAAATTTCCGATGACCGATAGCTGGTATCCGTCACGGGATTTTCGACGACGGGCTGCGTTGTGGGGGATGGCTTTGCCGGAGACAGAATTTACACCTGCTGAACTTGCCGCCTTCCGGGACTACTGGGCAGCGGAGGGGAAAGTGTTTACTCAGATTCAGTGGGAGCAGAAATTCGCCCGTCACGTAAATCACGTCAGGGCGCAGGTTAAACCAGTCAGCAAGGGGGTAAACCATGCAGCAGCACCAGGTGGCACCGCATCACGGGCAGTTCAGGAAATTCGGGCAGCACGTGAGCAGTGGGAACGTGAAAACGGATTTATCAGCGACGGAAACGGTCTGGAAGCTGTGGGAACTCATGGGGGAGGTTTATTCGAACCGCTGGACCCAGAAGAACGGGGCCGCACCTTCGAAGCTCTGGATTGCACAGATTGGCGCGATGACTGAGCAGCAAATCCGACAGGTCTGCCGCCAGTGCATGGACCGCTGCCGGGCGGGTGAAACATGGCCTCCGGACCTGGCTGAGTTTGTGGCGCTGATTTCAGAAAGCGGGGCCAATCCATTTGGCCTGACGGTGGATGCTGTGATGGAGGAGTACCGCCGCTGGCGTGATGAGTCCTGGCGATATGACGGAAGCGACAAATATCCGTGGCCTCAGCCTGTGCTGTACCACATCTGCCTCGAAATGCGTACCAGAGGGATTGAGCGCCAGATGACGCAGGGTGAGTTAAAACGACTTGCGGAACGGCAACTGACGAAATGGGCAAAGCATGTTGGTAACGGGATGAGTGTTCCGCCAGTGCGACGACAACTGGAAGGGGCGAAACACCCGCAAGGGCCAACGCCAATTGAACGGCTGAAACAGGAATACGAACGCCGGAAGGCAGCTGGTTTTATTTGAATCTGAGAAACGATTTTGTCGGAGGAAATTTTAATGGAAACCGTATTTGACGCACTGAAAGCAATGGGAAAAGCCACATCGGTAGAACTGGCCGCGCGACTTGATATCAGTCGTGAAGAGGTTCTCAACGAGCTGTGGGAACTCAAAAGAAATGGCGTCGTTGATAAAACTGGTCACACCTGGTTTCTGGCTGGCGAAGGTGAATCCCGGGTAACCGAAGAGCGGCCAGTAAAATCTGAAGCACAGGATATGCTGACCGGGGAGGTCGAACAAAAAGTTACCGCAGACATGATGATTGAGTTTATCGGTCAGGATGGGGCTAAAACGTGTGAGGAACTGGCGGGTAAGTTCGGTGTCAGTACTCGCAAGGTTGCCTCCACGCTGGCGGTGGTAACCGCAATGGGGCGGCTGGCACGCGTTAATCAGAACGGTAAATTTCGTTACTGCATGCCGGGCGATAATTTACCAGCAGAGCCGAAAGCTGCATCGGTAGCGGAAACTGATGGTAAAGCCTTTCCTCAGCCAGCCGGTGTTGCGTTACCAGCACAGGAAGCGGCAACACAGGAAGAAATTAAAACAGATACTATGGGGGACATTGTGCAGTCACTACCATCGTTCACTGAAACGCGAGCCAATGACCTGATTTTACCATCGCTGCATATGGCAAACCGCGAACTGCGCCGGGCGAAAAGTCATGTCCAGAAGTGGGAGCGAGTCTGCGCCGCGCTGCGTGAGTTGAACAAGCACAGGGATATTGTACGACAGATTACTGATTCTTCCCGCCATGTTGCATCGGAAAAGTGATTGCCGGAGGCACCTATGGCAAAAGTATTTACACCAGAAGAGCGGGAAAAAATTAAAGGGCAGGTTGTTGAACTTGTACGTCTGAGCGGTCGCGAGACGTTACGGGCTCTGGAGGCTAAAACCGGTGCATCAAGGTATTACATAAGCACTCTTGCCAGAGAACTGGTCGCCAGTGGTGATGTTTACAATTCTGGCTACGGATTATTCCCGTTTGAGCAGGCGCGTAAAGACTGGCAAAACGCCCGCAAAAAACTATCAAGGGCAAAGATGAAGAAACCGGTTGTGGTAGATCCAAACCTAATCTGGTCATTACCTGATGGAGAAATCCGTCGCCTTAGTCTTTGATACTATGTTTATAATGTTGAAAAAGAGTCTAATAGTTGACATTGTATGAAATATGATTGTTATATAAAATGATTTTTTTGGAGACTGTTTAAGGTAAACAAATGAAACCAGAATACTTAAGGAAAATAGAATCATTGCAACGTGAGGTTGATGATTTCCATCCAGTGCTAAGAGCGCTTCTACCACGTTTGCCGACTGTTACACATGTTGAATATAAGCAAGGACCATCAGAAAAAGGTGCTGATTTTGTCATAATTAAACGAGATGAGGCATTAGATGAGGAAATATATATTGGGGTTATTTGCAAGGTTGGAAAGATAATTCAGTCAAATAGTGAGGTCGAACGACAAATAGAAGAGTGTCAATTATACCCACGCTTTATTTCTTCTGGCTCTAAGAACATACATTTGAATGAAATTTGGGTTGTTACTAATTCATCAATCTCAAATAATGCTCAAGAAAAAATCTACTTAAAATTCAAATCTACAAATATAAAGTTTATAGAAGGTGAGAAAATATGTTCTTTAATCAGTAAATATTACCCAGAGTTTTGGGATTTCGAATCCATTAATTATGAGCAATACTTAACAGATACATTGCAAACCATAAGTGATACTCCTGAAAGTTCTTTTTTTGGTAGTGTTGGCATAAATAACCTTATTGATAGATATGTAAGCAAGGAAGATCATAAAAAACGCAGGCACAGGCCGTTAAAACTGTATAGTGTTGTGAGAGCCGAGAGATTTATTTTTTTAGAGGGAACTGTTGGCTCCGGGAAAAGTACTTTGCTGAAACAGCTAATTAAAAAAATAAAAGAAGAATATTCTTACGAAAAAGACTACATCCTTCCAGTATTTTGCCAATACAAGGATGTTCTAGAAAAAAAACTCAATATTGAAAATATAATACAAAGTGTATTAAGTAAGTACAAAATACAACATGATGGGAATATTTTATTAATTGTTGATTCGGTGGATGAAGTAAAGGAATCACTTGAGGAAAGGCAAAACAACTTCAGGGACATTGTAGAGAAAGTATCCAGGAGTGATAAAGTTCGATTACTAGTTGCTTCAAGAATTATGGACTCTCTTCAGGACTATGAAGTTATCGATCAGATGTTTGCAAGATACTCGATAATACCACTTAGCACAGGTCAAATAATCGACTTTGTAGATAAAATCTGCAATGACATTAAAATAACAAACAAGCTTAAGAATGGTATAGAAAAAACACCACTATTTAAATTCATTCCCAGGACTCCAGTGAGTGCTATTCTTCTAGCAAGAATACTCTCTGATGAGATTAAAGAATTACCATCTACAATGACAGAACTATACTCAAAATACAGTGAGATAGTATTGGGACGATGGGATACATCTAAGGGATTATTATCGCAAACAGAATATGATGTAATAAGTAATATATTAGTAGAAATTGCGATGTTTATGATGGATAACTCTCTAAACTGCATATCAATTTCTGAAGTGCAGGACATGTTTTTAAATTATTTGGCCAAAAGAAACTTGAATGTTGATGAGGACAAACTTTTCAAAAGACTAATTTATCGCAGTGAAGTAACAACAGTTAATGTTAGAACTAATACGTTCTCATTTCTACACAGATCATTCATGGAGTATTTTTACGCTGAAGGACTTAGGAAGCGTGGCTTAATAGACATAAATGATAATATTTATGATATTTATTGGGCAAATAGTTATTTCTTCTATTTTGGTTTATTAAGAGACAATGAATATCTTATTGATAAAATTAATGAACTTAAACCTAGTAACGATAAAACAAGATTTTTAAGGTTATTTTATAACGGTTCTTTTTATTTGGCTTCATATCTAACTCCGTATAAAAAAATAGCAAGGGGAGTCCTTTTATCATATATAGATGCAGGTAAATTATATGTTGATATTCTCCATGGAAATACCGACATCCCGCTGAAGGAGTTTTCACCAGTAGCTCTTCTTTGTATTTTTACAAAGTGTTTAAGTAACAATTACGCATATGATTTTTTCAAATCTGCCTTGGAAGACTTGTCAGTTCAAATTGAACAATATGAGGAAATTGGGGAACATATTGATTATGCACGTTTCTTCATAGCATCAACACTGAATGAGCTCGGGGATAAATCCGCATTTGATAGCTTAGTGGAAAAAAATAAATTAGGTGTTTTGATTAATTTAGGGATAACTCACGTTACAGACGACTCAGGGCTACTAAGTACTACGGTTGATAAGTACCTGAAAAAATTCAATAAAAAAGTACGAAGTAACCATGATATGTCTAATTATATATCTAAGTTATATGAGGAATCTACTGGTTCCTTACGTACAAACCTACAAATTCAATAATAAATAGATTGTCACATTGAAGGTAACGTATCGACCTTCAATGTGATTATTATCCTCTTAATAATATAGCCTAGGCTACTTTCGACTTTCTGAGGCACAGAGATTGCAGAATGTATCAATCATAGTGAAGCTATCGTAAATGTCCGCACGTTTCTACAGATAGTCAGATTTGAGTGAACTGCCTCCGCAAAATGCTGGTTGGGGCCTGACTTAATACATCTGAAGAAGTGTTGGTTATGTTTGGCTGTTATGAATCAGATAATTGATATGTTGATTAGAGGAGAAGATAGAATCAACATGGTTGTTTTTCGTATAACTATTTGTTTTACTTTTAGTTTATGCATTCTGTGTGTTAGGAGTAAGTTATTAAAGTTTAACCAAAAAATCTTGATGTCGTCCACATAGATTACTGTTACTGAACCTTATTGTGTGCATTAGTTGTGTTTTGAAATTTCAATTTAATTATTTATGATGTGTATTTTTAACGATAAATGTTTTCTGGGTAAAAGACAGTGGGGGATGAGATAGGCAATATATCATTAATCTTGATTATCTCCAGGATGCCTTTACTGTTCATATAAATAAATCACATGCGCATCAAGTAATGTAAAGGCATCCTTTTAGTTATATCTTATTAAATGTTAATGCTTTGAGTGGAAAACATGATTCCAGCAATTATCATATGGCTACTTTATAAAAATAATGCCCATATAAAACAACAAGTGAAAAGGATTACGGATAAAAAAGGAGCGAGATGTGCAAAGTTGTTATTTTCCATGTTTAACCACCTTAAACAATTGATGATGACGGGATGATTGCATCTGCAATGCTTTTATTGAAATGTTATGATAAAAAAGAACTTTTTCATAACATTAAAATGCAATTTATCTAATCGTTTTTAATAATAAGTGTGGTATTTCTATCCTTGTACCAGCTATTTAGACTGGCCCCCTGAATCACCAGACAA
>OHKR01000145.1_pt1 | contig 9116 bp, 9 predicted proteins | sample 1568901 | NCBI WGS metagenome assembly OHKR01 (sample SAMEA3879515, study PRJEB24766) | human gut metagenome | biome: human-associated habitat; feature: feces | place: USA | collected 1985/1987 | reverse complement strand
TAATTCCTTATTTTTTAGAGTAATCACGCGCACCAAAAATTGCAGTGCCGATACGAACCATCGTGCTACCTGCCGCAATGGCGGCTTCCATATCGTCCGACATTCCCAGAGAGAGCGTGTCGATATGCGGGTAGCGCGTTTTCAGTCCGGCAAATGCTACAGCCATTTGGCGTGCAACTTCAAACTGCCTTACATATTCTGACTCAGGCGCAGGGATTGCCATCAACCCGCGCAGACGTAAACGCGGTAGTTCAGCGACCGCAGCTGCCAGCTCGTCCAGTTCAGCCAGTTGAATCCCGGACTTACTGTTTTCATCACTAATGTTAATTTGAATCAGAACGTTAAGAGGGGGAAGTTCTGCCGGGCGCTGGTCGTTGAGACGGGTAGCGATGCGCAAACGGTCGATGGTATGACACCAGTCGAAATGCTCTGCCACCAGGCGGCTTTTATTAGACTGCAACGGGCCAATAAAATGCCATTCTAATCCTGTTACGCCCAGTTCCTGAAAGTGGCGAATTTTATCTACCCCTTCCTGAACGTAGTTTTCACCAAATTGACGCTGCCCGGCATCAATGGCTTCTGCGATGGCGCTCGCAGGTTTTGTTTTACTGACTGCAAGCAGCGTAATTTCTTCTGGAGAACGGCCGCAACGCGTTGCAGCCGCTGAGATTTTGTCCCGGACCTGTGCCAGGTTATGCGCAATATCGTTCATTTTCCGAGGATCTTAGTATGAATATGGAAGAAATTGTGGCCCTTAGTGTAAAGCATAACGTCTCGGATCTACACCTGTGCAGCGCCTGGCCCGCACGATGGCGCATTCGCGGCAGAATGGAAGCTGCGCCGTTTGATACGCCGGACGTCGAAGAGCTACTGCGGGAGTGGCTGGATGACGATCAGCGGGCAATATTGCTGGAGAATGGTCAGCTGGATTTTGCCGTGTCGCTGGCGGAAAACCAGCGATTGCGTGGCAGCGCATTCGCGCAACGGCATGGCATTTCGCTGGCGTTACGGCTGTTACCTTCGCACTGCCCGCAGCTCGAACAGCTTGGCGCACCAACGGTATTGCCGGAATTACTCAAGAGCGAGAATGGCCTGATTCTGGTGACGGGGGCGACGGGGAGTGGCAAATCTACCACGCTGGCGGCGATGGTTGGCTATCTCAATCAACATGCCGATGCGCATATTCTGACGCTGGAAGATCCTGTTGAATATCTCTATGCCAGCCAGCGATGTTTGATCCAGCAGCGGGAAATTGGTTTGCACTGTATGACGTTCGCATCGGGATTGCGGGCCGCATTGCGGGAAGATCCTGATGTGATTTTGCTCGGAGAGCTGCGTGACAGCGAGACAATCCGTCTGGCACTGACGGCGGCAGAAACCGGGCATTTGGTGCTGGCAACATTACATACGCGTGGTGCCGCGCAGGCAGTTGAGCGACTGGTGGATTCATTTCCGGCGCAGGAAAAAGACCCCGTGCGTAATCAACTGGCAGGTAGTTTACGGGCAGTGCTGTCACAAAAGCTGGAAGTGGATAAACAGGAAGGACGCGTGGCGCTATTTGAATTGCTGATTAACACACCCGCGGTGGGGAATTTGATTCGCGAAGGGAAAACCCACCAGTTACCGCATGTTATTCAAACCGGGCAGCAGGTGGGGATGATAACGTTTCAGCAGAGTTATCAGCACCGGGTGGGGGAAGGGCGTTTGTGACGTTGCCATGCCCGATGCGCAAGCTTATCGGGCCTACAAAGGCAATAAATGTCTGATGCGACGCTAACGCGTCTTATCAGACCTATAGCCGCTGCCAGATGTGTGCTGGATAAGGTGTTCACGCCGCATCCGGCAATAAGACGCGATGATATTATTTACACTCCGGCAGGCGTTTAAATCGCCTTAATATCCCTGCTCGAAATAGCTTTCGAGAATAATAACCGCAGAGGCAGAGTCAACTTTGCCTTTGTTGAGCGCCCGATAGCCGCCCTGTTCAAACAGACCGGAACGGGCTTCCACAGTGCTAAGACGCTCGTCATGGAGCTTTACTTCAACACCGAAACGGCCATGAATACGGTTGGCAAATTTACGCGCTCTGGCAGTCAATGGTTGCTCGGTGCCGTCCATATTCAGCGGCAAACCGACGATGATTTCGTCCGGCTGCCACTCTTTCAGTAAACGCTCGATAATGTTCCAGTCCGGCGTACCGTCCTGTGCTTTAATTGCAGGCAAAGGGCGAGCGGTGCCGGTAATGCGTTGGCCGACCGCTACGCCAATGCTTTTGGTGCCGAAGTCGAAGGCGAGTAAGGTTCCACTCATCAGGCGTGTCCTGCCACACCAGGCATGGTGAGAATATCCACACCAATCAGTTTTGCCGCCTCGCGCCAGCGGTCGGCAATCGGCGTTTTGAACAGAATATTCAGATCTGCCGGGGCCGTTAGCCACGCGTTATCGAGAATTTCTTGTTCCAGTTGACCTTTCTCCCAGGAGGCATAACCCAGAGCCACCAATACGTCAGACGGTTGTTTATCGGTGCCGAGCGTTTCCAGCACATCGCGGGAAGTGGTCATTACCGTGTTGTCTGAAATGCGAATGCTGGAAGCAAAATTGGAGGGCGGAGTATGCAAAATAAACCCGCGATCTTCAGCCAGCGGACCGCCGAGCATAACCGGTTTATCCAGACGGATTGATTCATCACGCGGCTCCGGCGTGATCTTCAGCTTTTCCAGAATCCCTTCAATTTTGAGATTTTCCAGCGGCTTGTTGACGATGATCCCCATTGCACCATTGGTATTATGTTCGCAAATGTAGACCACGGAACGACGGAAAATCGGATCCTGGAGAGCAGGCATGGCAATAAGAAAGTGATGCTGTAAATTCATTGTCAGAGGTTCTGTTTCCTGGTTCAAAAAAGCAACAGCGCCCAGTATGCGTGGAAAGAAGGGCGCTGTCACTCAGAGTCTCAACGAGATCCTTCTCGCTAAGGTGGGTTACTGCTGCTGTAAACGTGCTTCGATGGCATCCATTAACATTCCGGTGATCGACACCGGAAACTCTGCTTCAATCTCACGAATACAGGTTGGGCTGGTGACGTTAATTTCAGTCAGACGGTCGCCGATGATATCCAGACCAACAAAAATCAGCCCTTTTTCTTTCAGCGTCGGCCCGATCTGACGGGCGATTTTCCAGTCACTTTCCGTCAGCGGACGAGGTTCACCGCGATCACCGGCAGCCAGATTGCCACGGGTTTCGCCCCCCTGCGGAATACGCGCCAGGCAGTACGGTACCGGCTCGCCATCCACCACCAGCACGCGTTTGTCGCCATCTTTAATGGCTGGCAGGTAATTTTGCGCCATGCAGTAGCGAGTGCCATGCTCAGTCAGGGTTTCGGCAATCACGCCGAGGTTTGGATCGCCTTCTTTCACGCGGAAAATCGACGCGCCGCCCATACCGTCCAGCGGCTTAAGAATGATGTCGCTGTGTTTCTCCCAGAACGCTTTTAGCTGCGCTTTATTGCGCGTAACCAGCGTTTCTGGCGTTAAGTCAGAGAACCAGGCGGTAAACAGTTTCTCGTTACAGTCGCGCAGGCTCTGCGGCTTGTTAACGATCAGCGTCCCTTTCTCTTCGGCACGTTCCAGAATATAGGTCGCGTAGATAAACTCGGTATCAAACGGCGGGTCTTTACGCATCAGGATCACATCGAGATCGGCCAGCGGCAGATCCTGTTCACCGACGAACGAAAACCACTCTTCGTAGTTCTGCTTCACGTTCAGCGTGCGGGTATGGGCGCGGGCTTCACCATTGATCAGATACAGATCGCCCATCTCCATATAGTGAAGTTCGTAACCACGACGCTGTGCTTCCAGCAACATAGCAAAACTGGAATCTTTCTTGATGTTGATGTTTGCGATGGGGTCCATCACGATGCCGAGCTTGATCATTATTCTTCTCCGTTAGCCCAAATCGCCAAATCGTACTTGTAGCGCGGTAATGGCGGTGAGCGCAGTTGTCTCTGTACGCAAAACGCGAGGTCCCAACAGGATATCAGTAAATTGATAGCGGGCAGTCATGGCAATTTCATCTGCCGATAAACCGCCTTCCGGGCCAATCAGCAGGCGGACGCGTTCAACCGGTAACGGCAACGTATTGATGCTGTTACTGGCGCGCGGGTGAAGATTCAGTTTCAGTCCTTCATCCTGCTCTGCACACCAGGCTTCCAGATCCATCGCTGGACGGATTTCCGGCACCCGGTTACGACCACACTGCTCACAGGCAGCAATTGCAATCTTCTGCCACTGCTGAAGCTTCTTGTTCAGACGTTCACTATCCAGTTTAACGCCGCAGCGCTCAGAAAAAAGTGGCGTAATGAGGCTTACACCGAGTTCGATCGATTTCTGGATAGTAAATTCCATTTTTTCACCACGCGACATCACCTGACCGAGGTGAATATGCAGCGGAGATTCGCGATCGTCGATCTGGCCTTCCAGCACCTTCACTTCCACGCTTTTTTTGCTGGCGCTGGTAATTTCGGCGTCAAAGACCTGGTTGCTACCGTCAAACAATTGCAACGCCTGCCCCGGCCCCATGCGCAGTACGCGCCCGATATGGTTGGCGGCATCTTCGCAAAGCGCGATGTGAGAATGGCTGGTCAGTGGTTCAGGATGATAAATGCGGGGGATACGCATAGTTAAAAATCCGCGTCGTCTCCCCACGCGGTTGTACGCGTGGGGTAGGGGTTAACAAAAAGAATCCCGCTAGTGTAGGTTAGCTCTTTCGCGCCTGGCAAGCGCGTTGCACATACGGGTTATGATTGCCCTGCACCTTCGCGATGCGTTCATCGCGCTCGCACTCCCAGTCGGTAACCGGATACATCTTGTTCCATGCGTTGAACAGCTGCGTTTGCTGGCGAGAGAGTGTCAGGTTGTATTGGTCGCGCATATAGAAGTAGGTGCGCGCAATGGCACCGCGTGCACGCGCTGGTGGTTCGGCAGCTTTTTCTTTGAAATCGACCTTCATGGCGCATTGACCGTACTGGCCTTCACCGCCATTCCACTGGCTGTACATAAAGTTGCCGCGATCGCCATTCACCTCACCGACTGACGGCTGCAGGTTATGCATATCGCTTTCCATCTTGCGATAGACCGGATCTTTAGCGCAGTTTTTACGTCCACCGTCCTGCCAGCACTGGCGCTGGTGACCGAACTGCCAGGCGGGAACGACATGTTCCCACTCTACGCGGCTGGCGCGGTTTTCATTTTTGCGCACCTGATAGCCGCACGATTGCAGATCAACAACGCCTTTTTTGCCCTGCCAGTTAATTTTACATCCGCAATAAAACGTACCGGGCGCGTCAGCGTGGACTTTTACCGCCGCGGCTTTCGCCTGAGAAAAACTATTGATACCTTCGGCCAACGCCGGGCCGGAAAATGCTGCGCTCAGTACCACCGCAGCAATAGACAAATAACGGTACATCACTTACTCCGTGTTAAAACGAGCCAGCAACGTAGCGAAAGCTGTTTTGGTATGCAATCAGCCAGATCAGGAAAGTTCCTGATAGTTCAGATGGTTATTTCGCAACCAGCTGTTCACCGCAGTGAACACAGCGATAGACGGCCTCGCCACGAACTACGCGATTATGGCGGCGTACGGTAAGCTGATGCTCCTGGCACTTGCAGCGGTAGGGGAAGGTGTTGCGACGCACGGATTGCAGTTCGAACTGATGCGTACGACGGGCGGGAACACCCAGCACGTTTTCCATCATCCACTTCCACTCTTTGCCATGTGGCGCTACGCGGCCGAAATGTTTCCATACCAGCAAATGTGCCAGTTCGTGCGGTACCACTTCTTCAATAAAAGCTTCACTGTTTTCCAACAGCAAAACGGGATTGAGGCGAATTTCATAGCTTTCCAGCCAGGCCGTTCCGGCGGAGGTTCCGCGCTGGGTGTAAGAGAGTTTTGGCTCCGGGTAGTTACGCCCTAGCTTCAGGTTGGCCTGGGCGAGTTTTTCCCGCAGGCGACGCATAACGGCCTGTTGGATGGCGATAGGGAGACGGGATGTTTTCATAGCGGCAGAGGATAGAGCGAAGAAAAGATGACTGCAAGAGGTGGCTTCCTCCGCGATGGGAGGAAGCTTGGGGAGAAACGTGTTTGGTTTCCGGTACCAGCCACAATGTCAGCAGGATAAACAGTACGTTCAGAGCCGCATACACCCAGAAGGTGTTGGCGTTACCCAGCGTGTTGAGCATGGTCAGGAACGTTGCGCCAACGATCATGTTGGCAATCCAGTTGGTGGCAGTGGAGCAGGTGATGCCAAAATCGCGGCCTTTCAGCGGCTGAATTTCGGAGCACAGTACCCAAATCAGCGGACCGGCACTCATGGCAAAACCGACAATTAACATCAGCAGCATGGCGATGGCGAAATACTGCGCCGACGGAGAGTGAATACCGATATGCATCATTGTACCGAGTACGCCCATGCCAGCAGCCATCACCAGGAAGCCCAGCGTTAGCGTTGGTTTACGTCCCCAGCGGTCAACAAGGCCGATTGCGATAAAGGTGGCAAGTACGTTGGTCAGGCCGACAATCACGGTCCCCCACATTTGCTCGGTAGTGTTGGTATAACCCGCCAGTTCGAAGATTTTCGGCGCGTAATACATGATGACGTTCATCCCGGTGAATTGCTGCATTACCTGCAACAGTACGCCAAGGAACACCGCGCGGCGGAAGTTGCTGTTCTCTTTAAACAGCGCCCAGCCACTCTGTTTAACCTGCAAACTTTCACGGATTTCATCCAGTTCGCGTTTCGCTTCCGCGCTGGTGTCACGCAGGCGTAGCAGCACGCGTTCGGCATCAACAAAACGGCGTTTGGCGGCAAACCAACGTGGGCTGTCTGGCAGGAAGAAGACACCAATCAGCAGCAAAATTGCCGGGATGATAATCACACCCAGCATCCAGCGCCATGCACCGGTGTAGCTGAAGGCGGTATCAGAAAGATAAGCACCGAGGATCCCGATAGTGATCATCAACTGATACATCGAGATCATACTGCCACGAATTTTTTCCGGCGCAATTTCAGAGAGGTACAGCGGTGCGGTATAAGAGGCCACACCCACCGCCAGCCCCAGTAGAACGCGGGAAAGAATCAGTACTTCAACGTTTGGCGCAGCCGCAGAGAACAGCGAACCGGCAACAAACAAAATTGCGCCGATCATCAGGCTCTTTTTGCGCCCGAGTTTAAAGGAGAGCCAGCCGCTGCCCACCGCACCGACTGCCGCACCGAACATCATGGAGCTTACGACCCATTCTTGCGTGTGCGAAGTAATCTGGAATTCATCTGCAATAAACGGCAGTGCGCCAGCAATTACACCGATATCCAGGCCAAAGAGTAATCCCGCCAGAGCGGCAAGGAAGCAGACGAAAAACGTCATTGCCTTGTTTGACCGCCCCTGTTTTTTAGCGTCAGGCATGATGCCCTCCAATATGGTTATTTTTTATTGTGAATTAAGATAGGTGAGTACGACGTAAAAAGATGTGAAGCAAATCACATCAGTGTAATCGCTTACACTAACATTTATCTTAGTTATGATTTAAGTGCATGAAAATAATTGAGTTATATCATCATAGATTAAACGCTGTTATCTGCAATTAAGACTTTACTGAAAAGAAATGTAACAACTGTGAAAACCGAATAATAATATGAAAATATTACAAATCTTTGTCTGTTGTGGTTGGTGTAATCGGTTTCAGTTGTGATGATAATCTGCGGTGAAACGTGATCAGGAAGAATGATGTTATTGTGCGGGCGGTTTTTTTGCCGGATGCGGCGTGAACGCCTATCCAAAAGAAAAAGGCCAGCGCGAGGCTGGCCTTTGAACGCAGGTGAAGAAAGATTACTTCAGACCGGCAGCATCGCGCAGCAGCTGCGCTTTGTCGGTTTTTTCCCACGGGAAATGTTCACGACCAAAGTGACCGTATGCTGCGGTTTCTTTGTAGATCGGGTGCAGCAGATCCAGCATCTGAATCAGACCGTATGGGCGCAGGTCGAAGAACTCACGTACCAGCAGGGTCAGTTGTTCAGAAGGCACTTTCTCAGTACCGAAAGTTTCTACCATGATGGAGGTCGGTTCAGCCACGCCGATTGCGTAGGAAACCTGAATTTCACAACGATCGGCCAGGCCAGCAGCAACGATGTTTTTCGCGACATAACGTGCTGCGTAGGCTGCGGAACGGTCCACTTTTGATGGATCTTTACCAGAGAATGCACCGCCACCGTGACGCGCCATGCCGCCGTAGGTATCAACGATAATTTTACGACCAGTCAGACCGCAGTCACCCATTGGGCCACCGATAACGAAACGACCGGTCGGGTTGATGAAGAATTTGGTGGCAGAAGTCAGCCATTCAGCGGGCAGAATTGGCTTGATGATCTCTTCCATTACCGCTTCTTGCAGCGATTTCTGGTCGATCTCTTCAGAGTGCTGAGTGGAAAGCACGACAGCATCGATACCAACGATTTTGCCGTCGTCATACTGAAAAGTCACCTGGCTTTTCGCGTCCGGGCGCAGCCACGGCAGAGTGCCGTTTTTACGCACTTCAGCCTGACGCTGTACCAGACGGTGTGCATAGGTGATAGGTGCTGGCATCAGCACGTCGGTTTCATTAGTTGCGTAGCCAAACATCAGACCCTGGTCACCCGCGCCCTGTTCCAGCGGATCGGCACGGTCAACGCCCTGGTTGATGTCAGGAGACTGTTTGCCGATAGCGCTCAGAACCGCACAGGAGTTAGCGTCAAAGCCCATGTCGGAATGCACATAGCCAATTTCGCGAACGGTGTTACGGGTGATCTCTTCGATGTCTACCCAGGCGCTGGTGGTGATTTCGCCGCCAACTAAAACCATGCCGGTTTTTACGTAGGTTTCGCAAGCAACGCGTGCTTTCGGATCCTGTTCGAGGATCGCGTCTAAAACGGCATCAGAAATTTGGTCAGCAATTTTGTCAGGATGCCCTTCAGAGACGGACTCGGACGTAAAAAGGTGTTTTGCCATATTTAATATCACCTAAAGAGAATTTGGTTAGCTCAAACTGTTGTGTGGATTTTCTGTGGTAGCGGATCCTACCACGACTCT
>OHKR01000141.1_pt1 | contig 9285 bp, 8 predicted proteins | sample 1568901 | NCBI WGS metagenome assembly OHKR01 (sample SAMEA3879515, study PRJEB24766) | human gut metagenome | biome: human-associated habitat; feature: feces | place: USA | collected 1985/1987 | reverse complement strand
CTTACGCTGACTCTTGTTACTGGTTACGATGTTAAGCGTCGAATGATTGTTATTCAGGAATGGAAACGACTGAAAGAAGAAAATGAAAAACTGCGTCAGGAACGTTTAGCTGCTAACCCGTATGCAGACTTTGAAGAAACAGACTGGATCGAACTGGCATTAAAGAAAACTCGCGAAAATAAAAAGCTGATTGAACTTCATGTTCGCAAATCCGTAGATAGCCATTCAATGACCCGTCTGTTAGGCGCTAAAAAGGGCGCTACGAAGGTTAAAGAAGCACTGACGGCCTTGCGTACTGCTGGCTACATTGAGCGCGTCTACGATGAAAATAACAAGCCGTGTGGGTATGTTGCTAATGACTCTTCTCTGTCTTTCTGCCGCATGAATGCTCACTACCAACTTGAGTTTACTGTTGATGTGCTTCCGGTGCTTGTTGAATTGGGTGTTCTGGAAGAAGAACAAAAAGCAACTCTGAATCTTCCTAAGCCGAACAACACTATTCTGATTCAGAATAAAGCGGCTGAACGTCTCCGCCAGAATGTTGGATCGCTAGAACACTTCGGACTGTAATAATTTTTGCCCCTGAAATTCAGGGGCTTTTTTTGTTTTCTATAGGCATAAAAAAGGCCAACCCCGAAGGATTGGCCTAGAGAATCAAATTCCTGTTGCTTCTACCATTTCACCGTCAACCTGAACAAAGAATTTCAAATCAACTTTATGGAGTGATTTGTAGAATTGAGCGATTGAAATACCGTGTTCACTCAATACTTGCTCTTTTTCGGCTTTACCTTTCGGTGCTTGATAGTACGCTTTTACAATCGCTGCCAGTTGTTCACGATCAAAACGGCAAGGACGACCGCGAGTAGCTTTAGTAGTCATAGTCATTTTCTCCAAATTAAAGTGAATGTTCACCTTTATTTAGAGGACTTAGATTTTATAGGAAAAAGTTCTCCATCGTCAACTGACATAAAGAACTCGACCTTAATCTCGTACTTCTTCAACCGTGAATAATATGTACCCCGACTTATATCAACCTTGCGAAGCACTTCAAAGAAGGATTTAGGATCGTTGTAATAGTGGCTGTACTTCACGTTAGCGAGTTCTACAAACAATTCCCTTGTATCACCATATCCTTTCTTAAAAGCTATGTTACGTGGCATTGTAATAGCCATATTATCCCTTGTCTGCTTCAACACTTCTCGGATCGGCTTCCACTGCAACCGATAGATAGGACCGTCATCAATGCGATAATAACGCTTGATATCAAAATCAAACCAATCTCGGACTCTCCGAAACTCTGTATGTGATGTTCTATGCTTCTTAAAGAAGTTGTGAACGTCTGTATAACCATTATCGCGGTAAAACTCTATTAAAATCTCTTTCGCTTCCTCACGACTAAAGCCGGATGTTGTGTAGTCGGTTTTTAAATGCTTATGCTTAACTGGCAAACGATATTCATGATCGGTACAAGACAAGGCTAATTCTAATTCATCTCTTTCTTGCTGATTAATTAGCATACACCCTCCTTAAATCTTAATACCCGTATTTATCAAAATATCAACAATTTAATAAATACCTTCATATTTCGTAATGAGGGTAATTACATGAAACTAATTTCTAATAAGGCAAAATTAAAAAAGATTCTTAAAAATATCTCTGCTGCAATTCGACCGCCTAAAGCCATGAAACCTAGTGATTGGGTAGAAGCTAATGTAGTGGCTACCGATGGCGTTAAAGCCGGATCTCTAATTAAATTGCATCCCTTCCAACGTGGAATGATGGACGCGATCACCGAAGACCGTAGAAAAATTGTGTTTAAATGTTCGGCGCAGCTGGGTAAGACTATGATTCTTAACGGAATTATCTTCCACAGGATCGCCAGTAACCCTACGAATATTGGGGTGTTGCAAAGTAACGTTAGAGAACTAAATTCTTGGATCGCTGGTAAGGTGAAGCCAGTATTAGAGGCAACGCCAGAATTAAAGGCGATGATCACCGACAAATCAGACCGTAATGCCGTTAACAACTCATCGATTATTCAGCTTCGTAACGGATCATTCATGTATTTCATGTCGCTGAACAGTCCATCACACTTGCGCGGTAAGACACTGCCTTTGATTATTCTTGATGAAGTTGATGCGGCTGATGAATCAGACGAAGGGAACCCGATCCAACTAGCGGAACAACGCGCAACCACTTTCGGGGATGATGCAAGGATCGTAATTGCTTCTACTCCAACGTCGCGAGATGGGGCGATCAACCAACAATACGAGCTATCAGATAAACGCAAATACTATGTTCCATGCCAGCATTGCGGACACCGACACGTAATGGAATGGAGTAACGTCCATTTCGATTGGCATCAAGTTAATGGTAAATCACTGCCTTCGCCAGATACAGCCGTTTACCGTTGCCCTGAATGTGAAACCGATTGGACCGAAGGGGATCGCCTCCGTGCTGTTGCTCAGGGAGAATGGGTCGCCACCGAACCAAATGCGGAAGTAATCGGTTTTCATGCTAACCGCCTTATGTCTCCGTTTAGTTCTATCCGTGCGTGTGTGGTGGACTTTGCTGATAGCTACGCGAATATGTCACTGGCAACGTTCTATAATGTGGTGCTCGGTGAAACCTTCGATGATCTTAACGAAGATCGCACAGCCGACGAACTGGAAACGCTGAAAACTGATATTAGCCTAGACAATATTCCTGATGATGTACTGGCTCTGGTAGGTGGAGTTGACCAGCAAAAAGACCGTCTGGAATCTACCTTGCTGGGTATTTCTCGTAAAGGGCTATGCGTAGTTGATCACCGATCATTCTATGATGTGAACTGCGAACGCCACGAATCGCCAGCATATGACCAGCTTTACAACTTCCTGAAAGCTAAATTCTATACCCGATCCGGTGAACGAATCCCGATGTTATCTGCTTTCGTGGACTCATCGAACGGACGAGCTACAAACGTGATCTATCGATTCTGTAGTCGGTGGCAAAATCTAACCGCCATTAAAGGCGCAAGCAATGTTGATGCACCAATCCTTCCGGTAAAAGACACAAGAACGGGTGGTTTTACCCTTAAAATTCTGGGCGTAAACAACCTTAAAACGATGATCCGTGAAATGATTAACCGGAACTTGAGAGATGGCGATCCTCACACTGTCTTCCAGATTGGTGACGTTCCTGATGACTATTGCGAGCAATTGCTTTCTGAACAGTTGAAACGGCAGGGTAATACCACACGTTGGGTAAAAGTTGGTCAGCAACGAAACGAGGCTCTCGACTGCCTGGCTTATTCCTATGCTGCTTCTCGCCATGTACTCAATAAAATGTCATGGGAAAAACTCGAAGCCATCAAAGATAGTTTGAACCGCGAACCAGAAGAATCCGTAGAAGCTCCTAAATCGCAATCTGACGAGAAAATAGAAGAAACTAAGCCAATCACACGACCACAACGTAAAAACATCGCCAGACGCCCAAATAGAGGCCGTAGCTGGGTAACATCGTTCTAATAACTCGCCGTCCTTCGGGGCGGCTTACTCCTAAATATTGTTAATCCAATAACAATTAAATAAGGGGTAATTATGAGTTTAGAACTAATTCCCTTAGTAATTCGTAAAGGCGAAAAAATCACGCTGGCGAATGAAGAGGGTGTAACAATTCAGGTGGGAAATAGTAAAGGTATCATTTATCAGGTTGATGATACTCCGGCTAATCACGAGATTAAAACCTTAGATTTTGCCGAAGGTAAATATACCATCGTAACAACTTTGGAAGAAGAACTGGTATCAATGCAGGAATTAACTGTATTGCCAGTATTCGCCAAACAATCCAAAAAAGAATATCTGCGGGAAACTATCGCCACAATCGAGCAAGTTATTTTCGCCCGTTTATCTGGGGACGAAGCCGCATTATCTCAAATGACCGTGAAAGGGAATACTTTCGCCTATGAGTCATTGGGTGTTCTCCAGCAATTAAAGACTGATTATGAACGTCAGTTATCAAAATTAATTCAAGCCGAACGACGTAAACAGGGAATTAGCCCGATTAAAAATATCAAATTACGTCTTACGCGATAAGGGGTAAATCATGTTTAATCTTTTTCGACGCAAAAAGGCGGTAGAGACTCCAGTTAAAACTAATCACCGCCAGCAACAACAAAAAATCTTTATCGACAAACAAGTAGAAAAATTCCAGAAAGATTTGTCTAAGCGTTCTTTGGGATTAGTCGGTGATCGTATTGATGGATCACTTCAACAAGACACCATTACAGGAACCTTCAATAAGGCTCTCAAATCGAACGGTAAGCGCCTTTATGATCAGGGTCGTACTCTGGCCTTAAACACTTCCGTTGGCAGTCGCTACACGCAATACATCACCGATATGGTGGTAGGTACTGGCCTAGATCCGAAGCCATCAATCGTTAAATCAAATGGCAAACTTGATAGCGCACTGAATAAGCAGATTGAGAATGCTTTCTGGAAGTGGGCGCAGAACGCTAAACGCTTCTCTCGTAACGGTCGCTTTAACTTCCGTGAACTGCTGGTGATGGCTGAACGTGAGCGCGTTATGGGTGGTGAGTGTTTCATCGTTTTAACTAAAGAAAACAATGAGTTAAATGTTTCTATCCTGTCTGCTGATAAGTGCGACTGGTCGCTAAACCGTGAAGTAAGCAAAGAGCGTGCGATCTTTCAGGGTATTGAGTATGACGTAGAGACGATGAAGCCCGTAGCATACTGGTTTCGTAAAATCAACCTACTGACTCAGACTTACACAGGTGATAACTATCGTGTAGAAGCATCGCAAGTATGCCATTACTATCAACCACTTACCGCCGAATCCCTGCGTGGTGTGACTGACTTCCTGCCAGTGATTAAGGATATCGCACATCAAGACGCATTCCGCGAAACTGCGATCGTCCAGAAACGTATTGCGGCTAGTTCTATGGGCTTTATCGAACGTCCGAAAGATTCTGGTGACGATTTTGATACTGGTGAAGAGGATGAACAATATCAAGCGCCGGAAGTAGTACAGGATTTTGCACCGGGTACTATTCAGGAATTGCCGGAAGGGGCAACGATTAAATCAATCCAAGCTACTCAATCAGGCGATGATTTTAACAGCTTCAATGATGCGATGTTTACTAGCGTATCAATGGGCTTAGGAGTGTTCAAACAGGGCTTGACTGGTGACACTAGCCAGATCAACTACTCAGCCGCACGTTTCGGTGAATTAACCCAGCGCACACGAGTTAAAGCACTGCAAAACAAATTAATTGAAACAGTGGTATCGCCAATTTTCGAAGCATATCTACGCCATTATTCCGCGCGTGGTATTGTTCCGATTCGTATTACTGCAATTCCGCATATTATCGATAATACAACTATTATTCGTCCGCGTTTTGAATCCGTCGATCCATTTAAAGACGTAAGCGCCGAGATTGCTTTAATTGATAACGGACTTAAATCACGTACTGCCGTTATATTGGAACGTGGTGATGATCCTGAAAAAGTATTCTCAGAGATTCAAGCCGAAAAGAGCGCACTAAATATTATCGTTAATGGCGAGGGTGAAGAAAAAAATTCCCCAGCCGATCCCTAATAACCAACGGGGGCGCAATGCCCCCAATTAATTAAAGGTGATTAAATGCTTAAATTTCGCCGCGATCTTAACGGTTACGGTGGAGTTATTAACGAAGGGCATAACGATCAATACGAATTTGAAATTGCTTTCTCAAGTACACTGCCTTATCAGCGCCAATTTTGGGATGAGCAAAATCAAGAGATGGTGGTACTAGATGAAATTCTGGTACATACACCGGAAGCGGTTGATCTGTCTCGTCTGAATAATAACGCTCCGTTGCTGTTCAATCATAATTTCGATAATCATATTGGTGTCGTTTGTAACGCTCGAATCGATGCGGATAACGTAGGTCGTGCTCTGGTTAAATTCTCTAAGCATGGCACTTTGGCTAATGATATTCGCAATAAAGTCATTGAAGGTACGATGGAAAAAATTTCTGTCGGTTATGACATTAAAGAATATCACATCGACTACACCAAAGGGCAATTGATTGTTACTAAGTGGGCGCCTTTTGAAATTTCATTTGTGACGGTCCCTGCCGATGATTCGGTCGGTTTAAATCGCTCTCTAAATACTATCACAGTTAATTTGGGGGCTAAACGCGATATGACTAAAGAACAAATCGAAGAAATCAAAGAAGAACAAGAATCAGCTCAGGTTGAAGAAACTCCGGTAGAAGAAAATAAAGAACCGAAAGTTGAAGAAACTCAAGAGCGCCAAGTTGAAGAGAATAAAGAAGATGAAAATCTCGAAGACGGAAAAGACGCTGAACATCCTGAAAGTGTTGATGATGATAGTTCAACTGTTCGGGAAACAGAAGAAGTAAAAGAAGAACGTGAAGCCGCTCCGGTTGAAGAAGAAAAAATCGAAGAAGTGGCTGAACGTTCCGAAGAAGACGAAGAAGAAATTCGCGAAATTGCACGCGAACTAAATATTGATGACGAAGAATTGAAACGCGCATTGGCAATTAAAGACATGACGCCGGAAGCATTCCGCACTAAGGCACTAAATAACATTACCAATGCTCAACGTAATAACGAACAAATTAAGGACTCTAAAATGGAAAAAACTTTTGACCTGAACAACGTAATTCGCTCTCTGGTAGATGGTGCTGCTCTGGGTGCTAACGAAGCTGAATATTCCGCTATGGCTGCTGGTGCTGCAATGCAGCGTGGTCGTGCTGCTCGCGGTGGCTCTGTATTCGTTCCGGCTGCTGCTCTGCGTGCTGCTTCCGAAGGTAACACCAAAGCTACTCTGACCGCTGTAACCGACGAAAAACTGCTGACTGAATCCTATGTAGAAATGCTGCTTCCGCAGTCTGTTCTGGGTCGTCTGGGTGTGACCGTTCTGTCTGGTCTGAATGCTCCGATTGCTGTTCCTAAAATGACTGCTTCCAGCGTCGATGCCTTTGGTTTTGTAGACGAAAACGGTGCTGCACCGGAAAGCAAAGCTGAATTTGCAAACGTGAAAATGGCTCCGAAAACTTTTGCTGGTGGCAACCCGATCAGCCGTCAGTCTCTGAAAACTGTTCCGAATATTGCTACCCTGATCACTGATCACATTAACAAAGCTGTTCGTATCAAACTGGAACAACTGATTCTGTCTGACAAAGATAATACTCGCGGTCCGAAAGGTCTGGTTAAACAACTGGTAGATGGTGGTCGCGTTGCTAAGAAAGCGGCTTTCTCTTACAAAGACTTCCTGAAAGAAATTGCAGCACTGACCGACGCTGGCGTTCCTGCTCAGGCGATCAAGTTTGCAATGAGCGGTGCAACTGCTGCTGAACTGGAATCTACCCTGAAAGATAACGGCGTTTCCGGTTATATCATCGAAAACGGCAAACTGGCTGGTTACGATGTAGTTACTTCTGGCGTTATTCCGGCAGACCACATCGTTCTGGGTGATTTCTCCGGTATCATGATCGGTGAATGGGGTGGTCTGGAACTGGATATGGACGACACCACTTACCGCGCACAGTCTGCTATCGTTCCGCGTATCTGGGTAGACCTGGACTTCACCGTAGTTCAGCCGGAAGCTCTGAAAGTTCTTCACATCTCCGCTGACTGAACTAGCGTAGAACCTTCTGAACCTTCCCCCGATTTGGGGGAAGAAAATCTGATTCCATCTCAGGAAGAAGAAGTTCAAGAGGTTACGGCGAAAGCCACAGTTAAAAAAGAACGTAAGACTAAAGCAAAATAATAATTAGCCCCGCCTTAATGGTGGGGCTTTTTTGTATGTAAATACTCCATAAAGGGGGTAACTATGTTCAAATTATCAGAATCACAATTAAATCGAATGTTTAAGAGTGCTCCTGTATTTTCGGTGGAAGGTGGTAAATCAATTCGTGCTTATCATGAAATTACTACTACCGACGAATCAGGGGTAATGACAGAAACCGAATTTCTATTCTGTCGTGAGGGAGACTTAAATCAGGGTGATATTGTCATTGTAGAAAACCAGCGTTTCAAAGTTCAATACGTTAAGCGCAATGGTGATAATACTTGTGATTGCTTTATCACTTTAGCAGGGGGTACACATGCTCGCTACCGTTAATAATATGCCGAGACTGAAAATCAAACGCGCCTTGCAAGATATTATCGAACAAGATTTAGGTCTGGCTTTAAACGTAGAACAAACTCAGCAAGGCTTTAGTGATGACGTGGTTTGTTGGATTACCGGAATGAATGAGACTTACAATAGGGTCCGTGGTGGTAATGCAATGCAAGCTGAATGCGTTATCGAAATGCAATTGTATTCTCAGATTCATGAAACCAAAATTCATGAGGGTATTTGCCAGATAATCCAGATTCAGCCGGATAACCCACGTTTTAAAGATTTGGGCTTCTCTATTTCAGATATCACTCCAGTAGCCTCTAATACCGATTATGACGATGATTCTAGTGATGGGGGTATCGTTGGGACACTTAGCCTTAAATTTTCTTATCTAGCGCGTTTTTAAGGGGTAAAAATGAGTATTACTTATGACAATATGGATATTTTCACCGGATCGCATGTTGAATTATCCATTTCTACGAATATTGATGCTGAACCTAGTTTTTTCGATCCGTCATTCTCTACTGTAGAGAATCTGGCGTCGTTTCCTACCATCTCGTTTAGCAATGAGATTGAGACATTGGAAGAATATAATTCTGATGTTACGGCAAAATTACGCGGTGGACGCAAGATCGAAAATACAAACTTGAGTCTCTATCGTGTCATTAACGATGAGCATCAAGAGCTATTAAATCAGGCTGTACTAAGCAAGCAATTGCTCCGCTTCCGAGTGTTTTACGTGATCGACACCGACCAGAATACAAGCGGTCAGACGGGCTATTATGTTTTGTATGATGCCTATGTCACTAGCGCCAAAACAAAGGGAAGCGACACCAGCGCGGTTACTGTTGAATATCGATTAGAACCAGAAGGAAGTGTGTTATTAGACGGGATCGCCACTCAAGGGCGCGTATTGCGTGAGGGTGATTTCGGTATCGGTGCTGGCGTTGGTGTTTTTCCTGGTGTTATTGATAGCGAATCTCTATCTGGAAACCGCTTCGTAACGTATAAGGGAACCGTTAGTTCTAATCCGTTCGGTGCTGACACCACAATGATCAGCTTACAGCCTAATGAAGATGGTGGATGGCAATTAACTAGTTCAGTAACTGGCAATCCTCGTTTGCGTGTCCGCACTATCCAAAAAGATGGCGC
>OHKR01000138.1_pt1 | contig 9309 bp, 10 predicted proteins | sample 1568901 | NCBI WGS metagenome assembly OHKR01 (sample SAMEA3879515, study PRJEB24766) | human gut metagenome | biome: human-associated habitat; feature: feces | place: USA | collected 1985/1987 | reverse complement strand
GGAATAAAAGCTGACCAAACCCAAGCTAAAAAGAAATGGATTATTATCACAGGTTTCGTTCAAGCAATTATTTTTACATTCTTAGCTTTCATAATCAATGAGCCTAGTTTGCTTGCTTTTTCTTTTATTTGTCTGTTTAATATGCTTAGTGATATGCTAAGTGACTTTTCAAATGGTCTGCGGATGCCCATTATTCAGAAATACATTCGCCAAGAAGATTTAATCGAAGCCTATTCCTTTACACAATTCATCTCTTACGTCTGCAATTTTTCTGGACAAGCCTTGGGCATCTGGTTGTTAACGGTTTCTAAGCAGAACTTTTCACTTGTCGCACTCATTAATGCGCTATCATTTTTACTATCAGCACTAGTGGTATTACTCATCAAAGATAACGTCAATTATGATGTCTTGGCCAATGGAAAAAAACAGTCATTAAAAGAGCAATTTTCAGCTTTATACCATAATGTGATGCTGATTTTCAATGAAGCTAGTACAGCAGATTTTAGTCGGCTGCTTCTGTCAATTCTTTGCTTAAATATGCTTGCTGGCTCACTTAATGCCATTTATAATATTTGGCTACTGACTGCCAAAATCGGTCACCTTTCTTACAGCCAAGCGCTACTTCTTATTGAGTTTATCTTAGTTGGAGGTATTCTGATAGGAAGCTTAACGCCACACGATTACTTTTCTAAGAAATCAGTTAGGGAGTTGCTAAAAATTAATGCCGTTATTTTCTTTCTCGTTGGTCTGTCTAACCTCATTCACCTACCGTTAATTTTCGGTGTGCTGCTACTAGCATTCGCGAGTTATCTGGTGGGAAAAGTCAATCCTAAAATTAATTCTCTATTACTAAGCAAACTTCCTGCTAATACCTTAGCACAGACGAATAATTTCTTGTCTTTTTTATTCACCTTGTCACTTCCTGTCGGAACCGTTTTATTTAGCAGCTTATCTTCGTGGAACATCACATTCACTTGGCTTACATTTCTTATTGTAGCAGTCATTATCTTTAGATTCTCAACACCGAGCAAAACAATTAATACTGATTAAAAATCTTGCTAAAAAGGAACCTGAGTTTTGTCTCAGATTCCTTTTGATTTACACTTGTTTATTTCTTCTCAATCGGTGCGACGCTGGCTAGTAGTTTTTTAAGCCCAACTTCTGGGAAATTGATTTTAAGTTCTTGTGTTTTTCCACTTCCTGTAACGGCTAGAACGGTACCATCACCCCATTTTTTATGGTGAGCAATGTCACCAATTTGCCAATCGACCGCTTCTTTTGAAGCGCTAGCTGATTGACCAACTGGAACAGCTTTGCCAGCTTTTGAAAATGGCTGCGCTCCACGACTTGATGTTGGTTGAACTTTTGCTTTACGTGCTTGAAGAGCTTGCTGTAAGCTCATGCCTTGTCCGAAAGTCAATTGCTCATCACTACTATTGCTATATCGAACACCAAATGATGAATTAGCTGGACGCGCTAAACCTTGGTATTGCAATAATTCGTCATCAATTTCACGAATAAAACGTGACGGACGGTTATAGCTTGTCTTACCAAACAAAGTACGTGTGTTAGCATTGGTTACAAAAAGCAATTGCTCTGCACGTGTAATCCCAACGTAAGCCAAACGGCGTTCTTCTTCTAATTCATCTTGGTCCTCGGCGGCACGAGAAAGTGGAAAGACGCCTTCTTCCATACCAATCAAGAAAACAATTGGAAATTCCAACCCCTTGGCAGCGTGCAAAGTCATCAAGGTCACTTCTGCAGTTTCCGCATCACCGTCATCGGTATCAGCAATCAAAGCCAAATCATTTAAGAAACGACTTAGTTTGTCAATACCAGCTTCATCTTCTGGGGCATCTTCTTGATTATCATCAAAATTCTTAGTTACAGTCAAGAATTCTTCGATATTTTCAATACGCGCTTGGCTTTCAAGGGTATTTTGCACACGAAGGGCATCAAGGTAACCAGTTTTGTCAAGAACAGCTTCGACCAATTCTGTAACAGTCATCTGGTCTAAGTCATCACGAAATTTCATGAGCAGATTCGCCAAATCCCAAACCGCTTGTGCTGCTTTTCCTTTTACGCCAGAAAGCATGATATTAGCAGATGCATCTAACAAACTCATGTTTTGCATATTGGCAAAATCACGAATTTTTTCAAGGGTACCAGGACCAACGCCACGTTTTGGTTCGTTGACGATACGTTCATAACTGATATTATCCGCAGTATTTGCAATCACATTGAGGTATGAAATCACATCACGAATTTCCTTACGGCTGTAAAATTTTGTTCCACCAACCATTGTATAAGGAATGTTTGATTTTAACAAAGCTTCTTCAATGGTACGTGATTGCGCATTAGTACGGTATAGAACTGCAAAATCTTTGAAGTTCTTGCCTTCTTCGCGGACAATATTGTCAATCGTAGAAGCGACAAAGACTGCTTCTTCACGTTCATCACGCGCACGGTAATAGACAATCTGCTCACCGTCAGCATTTTGCGTCCACAATTTTTTCGGACGACGATTGCGATTGTTATTAATCACCGCGTTTGCTGCTTGCAAGATTTTCTTGGTTGAACGATAATTTTCTTCCAATAGAACAACTTTTGCTTCTGGATAATCCTTTTCAAAATCAAGGATATTTTGCATATCTGCACCACGCCAACCATAAATGGATTGATCAGCATCACCAACAACACAGATATTCTTAAAACGAGACGCCAAAAGTTTCACCAATTGATATTGCGCATGGTTAGTATCTTGATACTCATCTACATGAATGTATTGGTAGCGTTGTTGGTAATAAGCCAAAACATCAGGATTTTGGTCAAACAAACGAAGCGTTAACATGATAAGGTCATCAAAATCCATTGCTTCGCTGCGGCGCAATTCTTCTTGATAAGCCTTATAACATTTGGCAACAATTTGCGTGTACATGTCACCTGCTTGATTTTCATAAGCTACCTCATCAAGCAAATCATTTTTGGCATTTGAAATCGTCCCAAGAATCGCACGTTCATTCCATTTCTTAGGGTCGAGATTCAGATTTTTTAAAATACGTTTCATGAGCGTTCGCTGCTCACCTGGGTCAACAATCGTAAAATTGCGATTATAGCCAATGTGGTCAGCATCACGACGCAAAATTCGCACACACATGCTATGGAAAGTTGCAATCAACGTATCAGCCGTCGCAGGATTTAACGCCATAGCACGTTCACGCATTTCACGCGCCGCTTTATTCGTAAAGGTAATCCCAAGGATTTACAAATTTTTCATCAATTAAGTAAGCAATACGATGCGTTAAAACACGTGTCTTACCAGAACCAGCTCCCGCCATGATTAAAAGCGGACCGTCCGTTGTCTTAACAGCCTCTGCCTGCTTGTCATTCATACCATTTAGTAAAGGATTCATCGTAAAATACCACGGATGTCACTATTTCGCTAAATAAGCAAATTATCCGAGTTTTATTCCTCTCTAGATTAATTAGTCATATAAAATAATGCTTATCTATTGTACCATTTTTTGGAAAATAGTGTTGGCTGGTTTCACTTTGTTTGGCAAATTTTTAAGAAATAAGTCTGAAATACTTCCCGTTGCCACTTGGTCAAAATTAGTCTGCCAAATCCTCAATAATTGTCAAAATGAGCTGGTCATTCTTTCTCCCAGTAAAGGACAAGAATCAGACTTGCATTTCATCTTGCATATTCAAAGTGAGCTATCTGAACAAACAGTTTGACAATTGGCTAAAAAACATGGTTGTAGATGACACCATTATCGCGCTATTATCGTTGCCAAAATACATAGTCTGACAAGGATTTTATTGTTAATTATGTCAATATCACGTCATATGACATTGACAAGATTATTAATATTTGTTGCAAATTATTCCTTTATTATTGCATAAAATAGCACTTTTCCCAAACATTACAAAAAATACTATTGACAAAGTTCGGATTTTACTTTAATATAGTAAACAAATTAATAGCAAACCGAATGATGTCATTCAGGAGAAGAAAGCTTGCCTTTCGCCGAAGGAGTTACGCTCTCAGGTGTCATAGACAGGACTGGGTGACGGACGGACTTCTGGAGAGGCCTTGTTATCAAATGCTTTGATGACAGCTAGAATTTCCACTAGAGTCAGTAGTGTTTTTAAGGACTTTGTATTACCTACTGATGCTAATTGGGTTATCTAGATTAGGCGCCGAAGGGGCAAGGTTGACTTTGTCAACTCAAACTCTCAGGCAAAAGGACAGAAGATAAGAATAGATTCACAGGCGAGCATTAGGCTTGCTAAGTCTTCTTATCACTTTTCAGGAGTTATCTTTTTTAGATAACTCTTTTTCTATTTCTATTGGCATCTTTGGCGCTATATTTAAAATGGGGAGACTATTTCTTTTTATGTTAGACTTTTTTACTTCACTTGATGATATTGTCTGGGGAGCACCGCTTTTAATCTTACTCGTTGGGACTGGTGTTTACTTAACTGTTCGTCTTGGGCTTCTCCAAATCATCAAACTACCTAAAGCTTTTAAATTAATCTTTACTGATGATAAAGGACAAGGAGATATCTCAAGCTTTGCTGCACTCGCTACCGCACTTGCAGCTACTATTGGAACAGGAAATATCGTTGGGGTAGCTACAGCGATTAAAGCTGGTGGACCTGGAGCTCTCTTTTGGATGTGGGTAGCTGCTTTCTTTGGAATGGCTACAAAATATTCTGAAGGGCTTCTTGCTATTAAATACCGCACTAAAGATGATAATGGTGAAATTTCTGGTGGTCCAATGTATTACATCATCAATGGTATGGGTAAACGTTGGAAACCTTTAGCTGCTTTCTTTGCAGTTGCTGGAGTTTTGGTTGCTTACTTTGGTATTGGGACATTCTCACAAGTAAACTCAATTACATCATCACTTGAAAATTCTTTTGGTTTGGCACCACAAATCGTAAGTGTTGTCATTGCCGTTCTTGTTGCTATCATCATTTTTGGTGGTATTCAATCTATTTCTAAAGTAGCTGAAAAAGTCGTACCTTTCATGGCTATTATTTATATTATTGCCACACTCGCTGTTATTTTTGGTCACGCTAATCAGATTATACCTGCATTCAGTGAAATTTTTTCTGGAGCTTTTACTGGTACAGCAGCTATTGGTGGGTTTACGGGTTCAGTTGTTAAAGAGGCAATTCAAAAAGGGATTGCTCGTGGTGTCTTCTCTAATGAATCTGGATTAGGATCAGCACCTATAGCCGCTGCTGCTGCTAAAACAGAAGAACCAGTTGAACAAGGGCTAATCTCAATGACAGGAACTTTTATTGATACAATCATCATTTGTACTTTAACTGGACTTTCTGTCATTGTTACCGGAAAATGGACTGTCTCTGGTCTTGAAGGAGCTCCACTGACACAAGCTGCTTTTTCATCAGTTTTTGGTATATATGGAGCGCTTGCTCTTACTTTTTGTCTTGTTTTATTCGCCTTTACCACAATTCTTGGTTGGTCTTATTACGGCGAACGTTGTTTTGAATTCCTTTTCGGAACAAAACGCATCAAACTTTACCGTAGCATCTTCGTTGTCATGGTTGCCCTCGGAGGCTTCCTCAAATTAGAATTGATTTGGGTTATCGCTGATATCGTTAATGGGCTTATGGCTTTACCAAACTTGATTGCCCTCCTGGCACTCTCACCTGTCATTATCCATGAAACAAAACGTTATTTTGCCAAGAAATAAAAATTATCCTAAGCTACAGCAAGCTTAGGTTTTATTATGATAAAATAAGATAGGATAAGGAGGCGTGTATGGCTGGACATCAAGCAGCAAAACTCAAACTTCAACAAACTCTTATTTTGTTATTGGATAATGAGACATTTGATCATATCACTGTTAGCAAAATTTGCCGGCAATCCGCTGTAAATCGTTCCACTTTCTATAGCTACTACAGCAATCAGTACGAACTATTGGAAGATGCTTATGATTACTTGACTTCTCTTTTTATTGCTGAATTCGAAGAATATCAAGCTGATTTTAACATGACAGATGAGACGCGTTTTATAGACGATGCCTATCTAATTCCCTATTTAACTTTTGTGAAGAATCATCAACGCATTTATAAAATTTATCTCGAACACGAACATGATTTTCATCATAAAGAACGCTTTGATCGGTTAGTTAGCCACATTTTTAAACCGTCTTATTATGCGCATGGTGTTACAGATAAGGTCAAAATGACGTATATGGCTAGCTTCTTCTTAGCAGGTATTACTCAAGTTATCCGAGGTTGGATTTCTAATGATTGTTCTGACGATATTTCATTTATTTCAGAAATTATTCAAACTTGTATTCCAAATTAAGAAAATAAATTAGCTGAGCACTTGTCTCAGCTAATTTATTTTCTTAATTTTTCAAACCGACAACAACTGGAATAATACCGATAAGTAGTACCAGACCAACTAGACTTAAAACGAATCCTATAACAAAATTTCCTGAGCTAATCAAGGCAAAACCACCACCGAAAACAAGCGCAGCAACAACGGAATAGACTACTTTTCCAACTAGTTTTGGATTGACGTTTGGGGCTCCTTTGCCAGCCAAGCGACGTTGAATCACCCAAGAAATCACTTCGAGCAGGAGACCAACGATAGCAACCGGCAAGCCGATATTTTGCAAGTGCCAATCAGGAAGTGTAAACATGCACATCCCAAGAGCCAAGACTAAAGTGCTAACTGTATAGGTAATAAGTGTGATAAAATCTGATTTTTTCATGTTTTGTCCTTTCTATTTACCAAAACGATTTAATATTTATGAGATTTAGCTTTTTCGTTAATGTCTTTTGAACGTGTTTTTGATTTTTCAGCTGATGCTGCTAAACGTTTTTTAGCCTCTTCGACACTTTCACCATCTTTTGTAAAGAATTTTTCAATGAATTTGCCTGAAACTTTATTGAATCCATTGACAGCGCCAGTTTCTGAGGCTTTGTAAGCACCGACAACTGTTTTTTCAATGATTTTATGAGTGGCAACAACTTTTTCGGCAATTTTTTCATTTTTTTCTGTGATTGACATATCCAAGAACTCCTTTCCTTTGATAATCCTAGTATAGAAATTTTTAGCGCCTTTTAACACAACAACTTTTAAAGAAAGTGTCGGATATGAAAAAAACACCCTACGGTGCTTTTCAGAAATAAGAGAGAATGTTTAACTGCAGGATAGCTATTTATTGAGATGATTTTTTACTTTATTGCTCCAATTAATAGCACCATTCTCATAGGCTTCTTCTTGGAGTAAATCAGCAATTGTCAATGTATCCAACTCGTGATAGAATGCAAAAAGTCCTTTTTCCAATGTTTGTTGAACCTTATTTTCAACTTGTTTAACGTGACTTGTATCATCATAGATGTGATGAGCCATATGTTTGAATTCGATAACATTAGCTTGTAAATCAAGAGCAAAAAAGACGTCTTTAAGTGTGATAGTTGTCACAGATTGGGCTAACTGATACCCACCAACTTTACTAGCATTTGATTGAATGAGACCTGCTCTTGTTAATTTAACAAGGATTTTTTTCAAATAAGAATCCGACACTTCTAAAATATCACTAAGAACACGACTTTTAACTGGTGTATGATTTTCTTGTAAAGCTAACATCGTTAGCACATAAACTGCTTGCTCAAAGCTTTTATTTAATTTCATTATGACCTCTTGATTAGTTGTGTTATTAACTCATTAGCGACATCGTCAACATGGACAGGTTTTAGCATCTTTACTAAAACACCCACCACTTTCAAAATAGGAACCATTTTGGCTAAAGTATCAGCTCGTCCATTCCCATAGACAATCGTTGGCTCAACCACTTCTAATGGAATATCTGATTTTTCCAAAGATTCGATAATCAGCTTCTTCCCATTTACAAACGATTTCGGACCGAGAACACCACCAATAAACCCCATTGCTTTCACACGATGTTTTTCAGCAACCCTAAGCATAACTTGAGCAGGTAAATTATTAACTTTTTTAAATAGGTCAACATCTTTTTCTGGTCGTCCAATAAAATCGATAATATAATCAATTTTTTCTGGCAATACTGCTTCAACTGCTCCCACAGATGTGACGTCAACAGCTATATTTTTAATACGCGAATCCTTCAATTCATTTTTTCCAGAACGCGATAAAACGTAAAATTCAGCACTTAAGTCTTTTTTTAGCCAATTTTTAGTGACATTCCGACCGATATAACCATTTCCACCTAATAATACAATTGTTGTCATCACATGCTCCATTCTTTGGATGTTTTTTATCTACGGTTTATATTTTATATCTTGAGACTTTTTTTGTCAAAAGATAAGTTCAAAAAATTCTTAAGATTAATTATCTCAAGAATTTTGGTATTAAAATACTTTAATTTTCCTTTAAATACGCTTCGATAACTTGGAAAACGCCTGATTTGGTATTAGCTGGTGCAATAAATCTGGCTGTTTCTTTCACGCGCTCTGTCGCATTTTCCATAGCATAAGAATGATAAGCCAAAGACAACATGGCTAGGTCGTTATCTCCATCGCCAAATGCCATAAGTTCATCTGGGCTAATGTCAAAAAGTGTCATGATTTGCTTTAATCCCCAAGCTTTATCAATATTTGGTAGGACAACATCAAGCGCTCCAAAACCGCTTGCCATTGGCACCAAGTCAGGAAATTCACGCCTAAAATCGTTGGTTACCTTTTCTTCTGCTGACATTGGAACCTTCATGGTTATCTTATTAATGGCTTCTTGTGGCATTTCAGACATATTATCAAGTAAAATCACATTCGGAAAGCTGTTATTATAGTAATCCAAACTGGCTTTATCTGCTAAGTTATCGCATGAAAAAGCCCCTTTGGTCATATAAGAATGCTCTGGCGATGAAACAACAACATGATAGTCATCAAAATGATGTTCATAGTAAGCAAACAAATGCTCCAACTGCTTCTCACTCAGATTTTTTAAAATCTTGGTCTCATTTTTCACAATAACGTGACTGCCATTGCCGACAACGTAAGCCAATCTATCTGATTGCTCACCAAAAATATGACGCATCCGCGAAATCTGATTACCAGTTGCCACGACAAATAAAATCTCACGTTTTTCTAATTCTTCAAGTATTTTTTCAAATCGCTCAATGTCATATCGCCCATTTTCATCTAAAAAAGTTCCATCCATATCAACTGCGATCATTTTTATCATAAGTCTATTACTCCTCACCATTCACTAAAACATTAACTCATTATATCATGAATTACAAAAAAGAGAAAACGCTTCAAACACTACTGAATTCACTC
>OHKR01000135.1_pt1 | contig 9389 bp, 11 predicted proteins | sample 1568901 | NCBI WGS metagenome assembly OHKR01 (sample SAMEA3879515, study PRJEB24766) | human gut metagenome | biome: human-associated habitat; feature: feces | place: USA | collected 1985/1987 | reverse complement strand
CGTTCCCGCACGGGGGCAATACTGCCCCCATGAAAACAACCTCAGTATTCTGGCAACCGACCCTGCAGGCTCCCGGCGAAATTGTCCGGGGGCTGGATGATATCCGGCAGGCGATTCAAATTATCCTGCGGACTCCCCGCGGCAGCGACCCGCATCGCCCGGAGTTCGGCAGCAATCTGCATCTTTATATCGACTGGCCTGTAGACCGGGCCATTCCGCATGTGGTGCGCGAATCCGTCGATGCCATCCGACGCTGGGAGCCCCGCTGCCAGCTTATGTCAGTTAAACCCGCCGTCGACGGCGAACATCTTACGCTCCGGGTGAGCTGGAAAGGCTCAGACGGACAGACCCGGACTCAGGAGTTGCTATGGCGCTGACAGAACCCGATTTTATTGAACGCGATGCCGACAAAATCACGGCAGAAATGATTGCGAAGTATGAAGCGGATACCGGCAAAACGCTGTACCCGGCACAGGCAGAACGTCTGCTGATTGATCTGTGGGCCTATCGCGAAATGCTGGTCAGGGTTGCGGTACAGGAGGCAGCAAAGCAGAATCTGGTCGCCTTTTCACGAGAGCCGATGATTGATTACCTCGGAGAACTGGTTGGTGTATACCGCCTTGCCGCGCAGCCTGCCACCACCACACTTCAGTTCTCTGTGGATGAGGCACTGACCATTGATGTGCTGATCCCGGCAGGCACCCGCGTCAGCGCTTCCGACAGCGTTATTTTTGCCACCGATACAGATGTGGTACTGAAGGCCGGATTGCTGCTGGTCAATGTCACGTCCACCTGTACCGAACCCGGTACCGCTGGTAACGGCTGGCAACCTGCGCAGGTCAGTCAGTTACTCGATGAGATTGATAACGTCGACCTGCTGGTGAGCAATCTGACGGCCAGTTCCGGCGGTTCAGAACAGGAAGACGATGACAGGCTCCGGGAGCGTATCAGGCTGGCCCCGGAGTCATTCACCAATGCCGGAAGCCGTGGCGCATACCGCTTTCATGCCATGCAGGCCCATCCCAACATTGTCGATGTTGCTGTGCTTTCCCCGGTTCCCGGGACCGTAGATCTGTATCCGCTGCTCAGTACCGGTCTGCCGGACGGCGGTGTTCTCACGCTGGTAGAGAGTTTCTGCTCTGATGAGAAAGTCAGGCCACTCACTGATACAGTGCGGGCTAAAACACCAGTGAAGGTGGATTACACCATTGAAGCCAGGATTACGATCTATCGTGATCAGGATGCCAGGTCTGTAAAAGATGCCGCTAACAGCGCCATACAGAACTGGGTGGCATCACGTGCCGCCACGCTGGGGCGTGATATTGTCCCCAGCCAGATTATCAGTGCATTGTCCGTTTCCGGGGTGTACCAGGTTGAACTGGTGACACCGGCACTGAGGGTGGTGGCAGAAAACGAATGGGCAAACTGTACGGCGATCACACTTAACATGAGTGGAGTGTCTGATGACTGAGCCATTACAACTCCCGCCACCGCTTGAGGGTGATATCAGTCTCAGGACGCTGGGAAGACTGGCAGGGCGGCTGGATAACATCGACCTGAGCGTACTGATGGTCTTTCTCGTCGATATCGTCGACAGTTCTGCGCTGCCATGGCTGGGCGAGCAGTTCTCACTGTCTGGCGATGGCTGGGAGCTGGCGGAATCGGACGATGTTCGCCGCATGCTTATAAAAGCAGCCATCGAACTACACCGGTATAAAGGGACGCCGTGGTCAATCCGGGAAGTTATCCGCCGTTTTGGCTTTGGTGAAGTGGATCTGATTGAAGGCACAGGTCGTCTCAGTTACGACGGCAATCGCAGCTATAACGGACTGTTTGTTCATGGAGATGCAGCCGCCTGGGCGGTTTATCGCGTTATTCTGAAACAGCCCATTACTAACGATCAGGCCGCGATGCTGCGTCAGACGCTCGCTGCATTTGCACCGGCCCGCTGCCATCTGGCCAGCCTGGAGTATCAGTCTGTGGCCATTCGCTATAACAATACCGCCATCCATGATGGCAGTTATAACCACGGGAGCAGTTGATTATGGGAAACCTGAATGAAACAGAAAAGTGGGAAGAAAAAATCTATCAACTGGAGACATCAGATCCGGTTCTGGGTGGTGCTGACGGGATATCAAATCGAGCCCCCCGGCAACTGGCAAACAGGACGAAATGGCTGAAGAAAAAAACGGAGGAAGCCGCACAGTCACTGGCTGAACACGTACGTTCCCGTAACCACCCGGACGCGACACTGACAGCTAAGGGGTTCACCCAACTGAGCAGTGCCACCAACAGCACCTCTGAAACGCTGGCCGCCACACCAAAGGCCGTCAAGGCTGCATATGACCTGGCTGCCGGCAAGGCCCCCGTCAGCCACACTCACCCGTGGAGTCAGATAACGGGAGTGCCTGCTGCCTCGCTGACGGCAAAAGGCACCATACAATTGAGCAGTGCCATCAACAGCACGTCTGAAATACTGGCCGCCACACCGAAAGCGGTCAAGGCTGCATACGATCTGGCAAACGGAAAACAACCGGCAGATGCCACGCTCACTGCTCTGGCAGGACTTGCCACTGCAGCAGATCGGTTGCCTTATTTTACCGGAGCAGACCGCGCAGCGCTGGCAACCCTTACAGCTATTGGTCGCGCTATTATCGCTAAGGGCAGTATAAAAGATGTCCTCAATTACCTTGGTTTGGGGGAAGGCTCTGCATTGCCTGTTGGTGTGCCGAGCCTTCTCCTAAACCAACGTTTTTATGCGGCCCTTACGATGTAATTAAACGCAACATTGCGGGGGCGCATTGATATCCATGCCCCGGTAAAATTATCCTCCGCTGTCCTTTGAATACCCGTTATAGAGTTATCTGCTGATGCAGGAACATAATCGCTATTATTTCCTGCTTTAGGATTAGCTGGGTTTCCAACGGTTATAACAGAATCAGCAGTAGCAAAAGCGATACCTACTTTGACATTAGTATTCAGATCGTAACCGTAATAATCCTGCAAAGCTGTACGAATAAATGTTGCAGCCTGACCACTTAGCAATGAACGCCCCGTATCAACTTTGCGCCCGTCGTCCCATCCACGGATAAACTCACCGCGCAAATCGGGAAGACGGAGGGTCGGGTAGACTCTGGCCAGAACAGGATATTGTTCTTTTGTAAAGGCGCGCCCGTCGCACTTTAACCAGCCTGCTGGCGGTGTGGCGGTGGGCCATGGAACAGGCACACCAACAGGCAGTGCAGAGCCTTCCCCCAAACCAACGTTTATCTCTCAAATCCTCCCCACATTATCTCAGTACTTTAACCACTCAAAAGGGAGTATTTTTAATGCTGATTGGCTACATACGTGTGTCAACAAATGACCAAAACACAGATTTGCAACGCAATGCATTAATGTGCGCAGGATGTGAACAGATTTTTGAGGACAAAATGAGCGGAACCAAGTCGGAACGACCAGGCCTGAAACGCGCTTTAAAGTGCCTTAAAAGAGGGGATACATTGGTGGTCTGGAAGCTGGATCGGTTGGGTAGAAGAATGAAACACCTCATTGCTCTCACAGAAGAGCTACGCGCAAAAGGTGTCAATTTTCGCAGTCTGACGGATTCAATCGATACCAGCACTCCGATGGGAAGGTTCTTTTTTCATATGATGGGTGCACTGGCAGAAATGGAGCGTGAACTGATAGTTGAGCGCACGCTGGCAGGACTGGCTGCTGCGCGAGCACAAGGAAGAGTTGGAGGACGTCGCCCGAAACTGACGAAGGAGCAGCATGAGCAGATCGCAAGATTGCTCCAGAAAGGGTATGACAGAAAGCGGCTGGCAATTATCTATGATATTGGACTGTCAACGATCTACCGCTACCACCCTGTTGGGACTGTCATAACGCAACCTGAAATGTAATTCTTTTTCAAATAATGAAACGCCGCGTGGATGCCATTTATCGCACAAGATAGAGTGCATTTATCGCGCGGCGCATCACGTCGGCGGGCATCAGCCTGTTCCGGTAGATGTACGGGTCATTAGCGCCACTCACTGCAATCTGGAAGAAGATATGCAGCAAGGACGTTTTCGCCGTGATCTGTTTTATCGGCTGAGTATTTTGCGTCTGCAATTGCCACCACTGCGCGAGCGGGTGGCGGATATTCTTCCGCTGGCGGAAAGCTTTTTGAAAGTGTCTCTGGCGGCGCTCTCCGCCCCATTTTCTGCTGCATTACGCCAGGGGTTACAGGCAAGTGAAACTGTGCTGCTGCACTACGACTGGCCAAGCAATATTCGTGAACTGCGCAATATGATGGAACGACTGGCGCTGTTTTTAAGTGTGGAACCGACGCCGGATTTAACGCCGCAGTTTATGCAACTGCTACTGCCGGAACTGGCGCGCGAGTCGGCGAAAACTCCCGCTCCACGCTTACTGACACCACAACAGGCACTGGAGAAATTTAATGGCGATAAAACAGCAGCGGCGAATTATTTAGGCATCAGCCGGACGACGTTCTGGCGGCGGCTGAAAAGCTGAACTGCCGAATGCAGCGCGAACGCTTTATCCGGCATAAATTTCAATAGATGATCACCGATAAACTTACGCATCGGAGATGTTTACATAGGATTCAGAATTACTTCTTCTTATAAATATTTGCCGTGCCGTGGATCTTATTGTCAGTTTGACCGGAGGTCAGTACCAACACATCAGCCCCTTTTTCATCCGCTTTTTTGATCAAATCTTCTTTTGCATCTGCAGTCGACATTTCATTGCTGGTTGAAATATCACCTATTTTTTCATACTGCGATTCAACTTTTTCAAATTCCGCTTTGGTCATCAATTCAGCGGCATAGACATTGGTAACGGCTAACGCTAACGCACCGACTAACATTTTAGAGATTATTTTCATATTACGGCTCCAGAGTTGTTATCACACTATCACCCACCCACATTATTGGGTTGATTAATAATTAGTTCAGTCAGGGCATAAACGCCAGTAACCGGAAATAAGACACTTTGTGATCTCTCTCGCACCCGATTATTTTTGGTAGAAATATGATGCAGTTAGTTCACTTATTTATGGATGAAATCACTATGGATCCTTTGCATGCCGTTTACCTGACCGTAGGACTGTTCGTGATTACTTTTTTTAATCCGGGAGCCAATCTCTTTGTGGTAGTACAAACCAGCCTGGCTTCCGGTCGACGCGCAGGGGTGCTGACCGGGCTGGGCGTGGCGCTGGGCGATGCATTTTATTCCGGGTTGGGTTTGTTTGGTCTTGCAACGCTAATTACGCAGTGTGAGGAGATTTTTTCGCTTATCAGAATCGTCGGCGGCGCTTATCTCTTATGGTTTGCGTGGTGCAGCATGCGCCGCCAGTCAACACCGCAAATGAGCACACTACAACAACCGATTAGCGCCCCCTGGTATGTCTTTTTTCGCCGCGGATTAATTACCGATCTCTCTAACCCGCAAACCGTTTTATTTTTTATCAGTATTTTCTCAGTAACATTAAATGCCGAAACACCAACATGGGCACGTTTAATGGCCTGGGCGGGGATTGTGCTCGCATCAATTATCTGGCGAGTTTTTCTTAGTCAGGCGTTTTCTTTGCCCGCTGTGCGTCGTGCTTATGGGCGTATGCAACGCGTTGCCAGTCGGGTTATTGGTGCAATTATTGGTGTATTCGCGCTACGCCTGATTTACGAAGGGGTGACGCAGCGGTGAGCAGATAATTTACTCTCTACGTAATCAACCTGATTTGCCGAATCACGGCCATCGGCGATGATAGCCCCCGTAATGCGTGGTCCTTATTTCCGATAAGTTTACTTGAGTCTTTAGCTTCCCATTTCAGCCCACTCTCCCCTGTGTGGGCTTTTTTCATTGGTCTGCCCCATCCTGAATAGCCAAACAATGGCAATGTTCCACTTTGCAGGGATGATAATAAGGGGATCTGATTCAGAAGAGTTTTGAAAAGTTGGACCGCCATCGAGGCCTCGAACCCCGTACCATACAACAATCCTGGTTGTCGTCTGCTCTTCCTGATGAGCTAATGGCGGTTTTTGATATGAGCCTTACAGCATATTTTCTGTCAGGCTTGAGTGCGATGCGTAAGATACAGAAAAGACCCCACACAAACATGATGGAATTATGATTTTTTTCATATGAATGTCAACCAACACATTCACAAAACATCTGCATGAGATCATTTTTTATACACCGCATGGCTGCGAAACCACTACTGGTGCTTTTTTAAGCGAAGTGTCGCCGATCACAACAAAATATCGGCGAAAAAAGAGATGGAATGCCAGTTGGCATACAGATATACAGATGAAATGATTACCTGCATTGCGATTCACTCTCAGGTGGAATAACAACTTGCAGGTGGAACCCTTTCTGAACTAAAGAGTGTAGCGGATTTTAACGTGCTTATTTACAGGATAATATCTGTCACCTAATTCCTGCACTCTATTAGATATCCATTCATTTAATCGCGCATCATCTCTGTATGTTTTTACGTCCAGAACAGAGAGCAATAACATCACCAGTGATTCAGGAAAAACAGGGTAGATATTTTTTAAGTGTAATAATAATCCATGCGCAAGCGCCTGCTTAATGGGCGCGTCTGTCTCCGGAATAGACGACATTTCGCGAAGCCATTTTTCCACATGCATACACTCTTTCCCTTTAGGGAAAATTCTCAGCAAAGGCATATGGTATTCAAGAAGAATACATTTGCAATCTGTTCGCACTGAATCGATAAACTGCACTAATTTCTTAAGCCCGGTAAAGCGTCCAGCCTGCACGTTTGCTTTAATATCAAGAAACGCATCATCCTGGTCATATACCCAAACTGTCCCTTTTTGATTTTCAAGTATGTGAAAAACAAACTTAACCGGGTGATCAGGGTAATCCATCCAGTCATAAAATCCAGGGAAATCATTAAACTGCACATTTATGGTGAGTGCGTTATCGTCTGACCACTCACAGTCTCGTACGGCAGCCATGAGATGAATGAGTTTGTCGTCATCGACTAAATCATCACGACAATCATAAGGATAATCATAATATTGTTTAATCAAAACCTTGAATATATCGACACAGGAAACCAGGGAGCTTTTGATATCCTCTGGTAACTGATTGTTTTTAACCGTATTAAGTATGCTTTGTTGCGTATATGGCATCAAATTATTGTGCGGAGCTTTTAATGATATCATCGCGATCTCTCTTAAATAAAAATAAACGTCGCAGATAATAAAGCTCTGATTAAACCAGGCACTATCAGAAATCGCTCATAACTAACGTGTGAAGTATTGTGTACTGGAGGGCGTTAATTTAACAATTTAAATTTACGTTATAGGTTTTACTGCTACTTTGATATTATTTCGCTCTCCTTAACTAAAAAGTTAAGTGGAGAGCGAAGTTAATATGTTAAACCACAGGGTATTTATTAATTTTTTCAGTCTGTTAGTGTGCGATTATCGATAACAAAACGATATTTCACATCACCGCGCAGCATTCGCTCATAGGCTTCATTAATTTGATCGGCCCGAATCATCTCTATATCAGCCACGATGCCATGTTCGGCGCAAAAATCGAGCATCTCCTGAGTTTCTGGAATGCCGCCAATCATAGAACCGGCTATCGCACGGCGTTTCATGATCAGGTTGAAAACTTCCGGCGATTTATGCGGTGTCGCAGGCGCACCAACCAGCGTCATGGTGCCATCACGCTTCAGCAAGGTGGTAAAATCGTCGAGATTATGTGGCGCAGCTACTGTATTCAAAATGAAATCGAAACTCTTCAGATGAGCCGCCATCTCATCGGCATTGCGTGAGTTAACAACTTCATCGGCCCCCAGGGCTTTTGCCGCTTCGCGTTTTGCCTCAGAAGTGGTAAATGCCACCACATGTGCCCCCATCGCGTGGGCCAGCTTAATCCCCATATGTCCCACTTTTTTACCCGGCCCGGCCTGCCAGTGACGTAGCGGCGAATACGTGGTGATCCCTGCACACAACAAAGGAGCCACCGCCGCCAGCTGCTCTTGCGGGTGACGAATACGCAGAACATATCGCTCATGAACGACGATCTGTTGTGAGTAGCCGCCCAGAGTATGGCCCGGTTCGTCCGGCGTCGGCGAGTTATAGGTGCCGGTCATGTGATCACAGTAGTTTTCCAACCCGTCTTCACACTCTTCGCAATGTTTACAACTGTCGACAATGCAGCCGACACCGACCAGATCGCCCGGCGCATATTTTTCTACCTGATCACCAACGGCTACCACACGCCCCACAATTTCATGACCCGGCACGCAGGGGTAAACCGTCCCCGCCCACTCGGAACGGACCTGGTGGAGATCGGAATGGCAAACGCCACAGTAAGCGATTTCGATTTTGACATCATTCGGTCCCGGTTCACGCCGGGTGATATCCATCGGTTCAAGTGGTTGTTTAGCGGAATATGCACCAACAGCTTTGATCTTCATTGTGTTTACTCCTGATTAGCTATGTGTATTTGGCAACGCCTGATATGTCATCGCGGCAAAACGCGTCCATTGAATATAGCCAATATTTAAACCACCCGATCCAGCCCCAACATGCCGCGAGCCTGAATGAAACAGAGCAGCAACGTTCCCCATAAGGCGAGCGCCTGTAAGTGTGATATTTGCTATCTGTAAAAGACTAAAATCGGCAAAACTGATGATCTTTTCACGTAGACAAATAGTTATCTACACAACGTCAATAAGGGCATATTCCTCAAAGATAATGTCCATTTCTGCCGACACACTCATATTCAGATTGCCCCACTCCCTGGGGCTTAAATCTCTTACTATTCACCGTTGCAGGCGTTTCAAATGCGCATCAACCTGCCACACTCCCCCCCACCAGTTGCCCTTTATGGAACGTTGCGGTTCTCGGCGAGATACGCGCCACCGCCTCGGCGGAACAGGAGGCGTCCACCAGCACAAAGCTGGCGTCATCCTGCGCTTTTGGCCATACACGCTCGCCTTTTTCATTCAGCGGCAATACATCGCCAGTGGCTAAAAACAGCGAGCGGGAGAGGTTCTGTTCGTTAGGACGAATATAGAGCTGCGCGTACAGATTGGCTTTTTCCAGCATGTCGCCCAGACCATAAGGCGACCAGTGGTCGATAACGCTGTCAGTGCCAGTCATCACTTTTACGCCTTTGTCGTGCAACTGTTTGAGCGGCATATGCAGCGTGCCAATCGGCACCGTCGAGGCGATAGAAATTTGTTGCACCACCATCCGGTTCGCCAGTTCATCTACCTGTTGCTCGTTGAGCGTTGCCAGCGCAAAGGCGTGACTGATGGTCAGCTTGCCCTTCAGCTGTGGCGTTTTCTCTACCGTTTCAACCATATAATTGATGGCTGCCACGCCTGCCGGAGT
>OHKR01000134.1_pt1 | contig 9450 bp, 5 predicted proteins | sample 1568901 | NCBI WGS metagenome assembly OHKR01 (sample SAMEA3879515, study PRJEB24766) | human gut metagenome | biome: human-associated habitat; feature: feces | place: USA | collected 1985/1987 | reverse complement strand
ATGAACACGCAACCTTTCTGCCAGAGTAAGCAGCGTTGCCAGCTCTTTGCTTTGCGCGGCAGTCACGTTATAGGCGGGACTGAGTGAGTCTTCGCTGTAATCGAAGCGCAGGGAGTCCGGATCCATATCCAGCTCGCGGGCCATCGTCCCTGACAGCCAGGCCGTTTGCTCCCGCTCACCAAGGGACATCGACGGGCGCGGAAATGACCGCTGTAATGTGCGACTGGCGGGAAACGCCAACATAATGTGATGACGCTGCGGCAGTTCGCGACTCCACGGTAACAACGTTTTAGCCAGCTGCTGCGCATCAACAATCCGCCCATCTTTGATAATGTCGTTCTCCAGCGGCAACCGCCACCAGCGTTGCAAAAAGCATTCTTTTGCGCCCCGCACGATCGCAACCGCTACCGCTTCTTGCTGTTGTAAATGCAAACCAATTTGCCAGATCTTAAATGCCATTGTGATGATCTCCTTATCACCCGTCACTCTGACGGGTATATCAATGCGTCTGGCTTGCCTTTATACTACCGCGCGTTTGTTTATAAACTGCCCAAATGAAACTAAATGGGAAATTTCCAGTGAAGTTCGTAAAGTATTTTTTGATCCTTGCAGTCTGTTGCATTCTGCTGGGAGCAGGCTCGATTTATGGCCTATACCGCTACATCGAGCCACAACTGCCGGATGTGGCGACATTAAAAGATGTTCGCCTGCAAATTCCGATGCAGATTTACAGCGCCGATGGCGAGCTGATTGCTCAATACGGTGAGAAACGTCGTATTCCGGTTACGTTGGATCAAATCCCACCGGAGATGGTGAAAGCCTTTATCGCGACAGAAGACAGCCGCTTCTACGAGCATCACGGCGTTGACCCGGTGGGGATCTTCCGTGCAGCAAGCGTGGCGCTGTTCTCCGGTCACGCGTCACAAGGGGCAAGTACCATTACCCAGCAGCTGGCGAGAAACTTCTTCCTCAGTCCAGAACGCACGCTGATGCGTAAGATTAAGGAAGTCTTCCTCGCGATTCGCATTGAACAGCTGCTGACGAAAGACGAGATCCTCGAGCTTTATCTGAACAAGATTTACCTTGGTTACCGCGCCTATGGTGTCGGTGCTGCGGCACAAGTCTATTTCGGAAAAACGGTCGACCAACTGACGCTGAACGAAATGGCGGTGATAGCCGGGCTGCCGAAAGCGCCTTCCACCTTCAACCCGCTCTACTCGATGGATCGTGCCGTCGCGCGGCGTAACGTCGTGCTGTCGCGGATGCTGGATGAAGGGTATATCACCCAACAACAGTTCGATCAGACACGCACTGAGGCGATTAACGCTAACTATCACGCGCCGGAGATTGCTTTCTCTGCGCCGTACCTGAGCGAAATGGTGCGCCAGGAGATGTATAACCGTTATGGCGAAAGTGCCTATGAAGACGGTTATCGCATTTACACCACCATCACCCGCAAAGTGCAGCAGGCCGCGCAGCAGGCGGTACGTAATAACGTGCTGGACTACGACATGCGCCACGGCTATCGCGGCCCGGCAAATGTGCTGTGGAAAGTGGGCGAGTCGGCGTGGGATAACAACAAGATTACCGATACGCTGAAGGCGCTGCCAACCTATGGTCCGCTGCTGCCTGCCGCAGTCACCAGCGCCAATCCTCAGCAAGCGACGGCGATGCTGGCGGACGGGTCGACCGTCGCATTGAGTATGGAAGGCGTTCGCTGGGCGCGTCCTTACCGTTCGGATACTCAGCAAGGACCGACGCCGCGTAAAGTGACCGATGTTCTGCAAACGGGTCAGCAAATCTGGGTTCGTCAGGTTGGCGATGCATGGTGGCTGGCACAAGTGCCGGAAGTGAACTCGGCGCTGGTGTCGATCAATCCGCAAAACGGTGCCGTTATGGCGCTGGTCGGTGGCTTTGATTTCAATCAGAGCAAGTTTAACCGCGCCACCCAGGCACTGCGTCAGGTGGGTTCCAACATCAAACCGTTCCTCTACACCGCGGCGATGGATAAAGGTCTGACGCTGGCAAGTATGTTGAACGATGTGCCAATTTCTCGCTGGGATGCAAGTGCCGGTTCTGACTGGCAGCCGAAGAACTCACCACCGCAGTATGCTGGTCCAATTCGCTTACGTCAGGGGCTGGGTCAGTCGAAAAACGTGGTGATGGTACGCGCAATGCGGGCGATGGGCGTCGACTACGCTGCAGAATATCTGCAACGCTTCGGCTTCCCGGCACAAAACATTGTCCACACCGAATCGCTGGCGCTGGGTTCAGCGTCCTTCACCCCAATGCAGGTGGCGCGCGGCTACGCGGTCATGGCGAACGGCGGCTTCCTGGTGGACCCGTGGTTTATCAGCAAAATTGAAAACGATCAGGGCGGCGTGATTTTCGAAGCGAAACCGAACGTAGCCTGCCCGGAATGCGATATTCCGGTGATTTACGGTGATACGCAGAAATCGAACGTGCTGGAAAATAACGATGTTGAAGATGTCGCTATCTCCCGCGAGCAGCAGAATGTTTCTGTACCAATGCCGCAGCTGGAGCAGGCAAATCAGGCGTTAGTGGCGAAGACTGGCGCGCAGGAGTACGCACCGCACGTCATCAACACTCCGCTGGCATTCCTGATTAAGAGTGCTTTGAACACCAATATCTTTGGTGAGCCAGGCTGGCAGGGTACTGGCTGGCGTGCAGGTCGTGATTTGCAGCGTCGCGATATCGGCGGGAAAACCGGGACCACTAACAGTTCGAAAGATGCGTGGTTCTCGGGTTACGGTCCGGGCGTTGTGACCTCGGTCTGGATTGGCTTTGATGATCACCGTCGTAATCTCGGTCATACAACGGCTTCCGGAGCGATTAAAGATCAGATCTCAGGTTACGAAGGCGGTGCCAAGAGTGCCCAGCCTGCATGGGACGCTTATATGAAAGCCGTTCTTGAAGGTGTGCCGGAGCAGCCGCTGACGCCGCCACCGGGTATTGTGACGGTGAATATCGATCGCAGCACCGGGCAGTTAGCTAATGGTGGCAACAGCCGCGAAGAGTATTTCATCGAAGGTACGCAGCCGACACAACAGGCAGTGCACGAGGTGGGAACGACCATTATCGATAATGGCGAGGCACAGGAATTGTTCTGATTAAAAAGGCGCTTCGGCGCCTTTTCAGTTTGCTGACAAAGTGCACTTGTTTATGCCGGATACGGCGTGAACGCGTTATCCGGCTAACAAAATCGTGAAAACTCAATAAATTGCAGAAACCCCATAAGCCTGATAAACATTGTGCATCAGGCAAACTTCACGCATTTACACTCGCCCCTGCCCTTTCAACCATTCGCGCACGAGGAACAGCGCACTGACATTGCGCGCTTCATTGAAGTCAGGGTCTTCCAGCAAATCCATCATATGCGCCAGCGGCCAGCGCACCTGTGGTAGCGGCTCTGGCTCATCGCCTTCCAGTGATTCCGGGTAGAGATCTTGCGCTACCACGATATTCATTTTGCTGGAAAAGTAAGACGGTGCCATGCTGAGCTTCTTCAAAAAAGTCAGATCGTTCGCTCCAAATCCAACCTCTTCTTTTAGCTCGCGGTTAGCGGCTTCGTAGACGCTTTCACCCGGATCAATTAATCCTTTCGAAAAACCTAATTCGTAGGATTCAGTTCCCACTGCGTATTCGCGGATCAGGATCAGGTGATCGTCCACAATCGGCACAATCATCACTGCTTCCCGGTTGGTTGGACGCATTCGTTCATAAACACGCCGCACGCCATTGCTGAACTCCAGATCCACGCTCTCGACGGTAAACAGTCGGGAACGGGCTACAGTTTCAACATTCAGAATGGTGGGTTTTTGTAATGATTTGCTCATCGTGGGATCTATGCTGTGAAATCAGCGGTTATTGTGCGATATCGGACACGCTTTCGGCAATGTGAATTGCATGTTATTTACATTTATGTAACTTAATAAATAATCGTCCTCAAATCAAATTAAAAGTCAATAGGTTGAAATAACTCCAGGAATTTGCTGATATTCCGCCTTCAGAGGGTTTGCTATGATCAGCGGTTACTGTGATGTGCTTAATGATGCTCAAGTTAAACTCCACGCTTGCCGATAGCCAACCGCAGAATCATGTATTGTGTCCGGTGCGACTGACCACGCCTGACAGACTAAGTAAGATGGGGAAAGCATGAGCACCATTGTGATTTTTTTAGCTGCTTTGCTGGCCTGCTCACTACTTGCGGGATGGCTGATAAAAGTGCGATCCAGACGGCGTCAGCTGCCCTGGACCAACGCCTTCGCGGATGCGCAAACGCGTAAACTCACACCTGAAGAACGTAGCGCCGTTGAAAATTATCTTGAGAGCCTGACGCAGGTATTACAGGTGCCTGGCCCAACGGGAGCCAGCGCGGCACCGATCTCTCTGGCGCTGAATGCCGAAAGCAACAACGTCATGATGCTGACACACGCTATCACGCGTTACGGCATCTCTACCGACGATCCGAATAAATGGCGTTACTACCTCGATTCGGTAGAAGTCCACCTGCCCCCTTTCTGGGAACAGTACATCAACGATGAGAATACCGTTGAACTGATTCATACCGATTCGCTGCCGCTGGTTATTTCACTCAACGGTCATACGCTGCAGGAGTACATGCAGGAAACTCGCAGCTATGCCTTGCAACCTGTTCCGTCAACGCAGGCGTCGATTCGCGGGGAAGAGAGTGAGCAAATCGAGCTACTCAATATTCGCAAAGAAACGCATGAAGAATATGCGCTGAGTCGTCCGCGCGGGCTGCGTGAAGCGTTGCTGATCGTCGCCTCCTTCCTGATGTTCTTTTTCTGCCTGATTACCCCGGATGTATTTGTTCCGTGGCTGGCAGGCGGCGCGTTACTGCTGCTGGGCGCAGGTCTGTGGGGGCTATTCGCGCCCCCGGCAAAATCCTCCCTGCGGGAAATTCATTGTCTGCGCGGTACACCCCGTCGTTGGGGATTGTTTGGCGAAAACGATCAGGAACAGATCAACAATATTTCACTCGGTATTATCGACCTGGTCTATCCCGCACACTGGCAGCCATACATTGCTCAGGATCTCGGTCAACAAACCGATATCGATATCTATCTCGACCGCCATGTAGTGCGTCAGGGACGATATCTTTCGCTGCATGATGAAGTAAAAAACTTTCCGTTACAGCACTGGCTGCGCAGTACGATTATCGCTGCGGGCTCGCTGCTGGTGCTGTTTATGCTGTTATTCTGGATCCCGCTGGATATGCCGCTGAAATTCACTCTCTCATGGATGAAAGGCGCGCAGACCATTGAAGCCACCAGCGTAAAACAACTGGCTGACGCTGGCGTGCGGGTAGGCGATACATTGCGTATTAGCGGTACGGGAATGTGTAATATTCGAACTTCCGGAACCTGGAGCGCGAAAACCAATTCACCTTTTTTACCGTTTGACTGCTCGCAGATCATCTGGAACGACGCCCGCTCATTGCCATTACCAGAATCTGAACTGGTCAACAAAGCGACGGCATTGACTGAAGCAGTTAATCGCCAGCTGCACCCTAAACCGGAAGATGAATCTCGCGTCAGTGCCTCATTACGTTCAGCAATTCAAAAATCCGGCATGGTATTGCTTGATGATTTTGGCGACATTGTACTGAAGACAGCGGATTTATGTTCTGCCAAAGATGACTGTGTGCGACTGAAAAATGCGCTGGTCAATCTCGGCAACAGTAAAGACTGGGACGCGCTGGTAAAACGCGCCAACGCCGGGAAGCTCGATGGCGTGAATGTGTTATTACGCCCGGTGAGTGCGGAATCGCTGGATAACCTGGTGGCAACCTCCACCGCGCCGTTTATCACGCATGAAACGGCGCGAGCGGCACAATCACTAAACAGTCCGGCCCCCGGCGGATTCCTGATTGTCAGCGACGAAGGCAGCGATTTTGTTGATCAGCCCTGGCCTTCGGCATCACTTTACGACTACCCGCCGCAAGAACAGTGGAACGCTTTCCAGAAACTGGCACAAATGCTGATGCATACGCCGTTTAACGCCGAGGGTATCGTCACAAAAATCTTCACTGACGCCAATGGTACGCAGCATATTGGCCTTCATCCGATCCCGGATCGTTCCGGCCTGTGGCGCTATCTCAGCACCACATTGCTGCTACTGACGATGCTGGGTAGCGCCATTTACAATGGCGTACAGGCCTGGCGTCGTTACCAGCGTCATCGCACTCGCATGATGGAGATTCAGGCCTATTATGAAAGCTGCCTGAACCCGCAACTGATCACCCCTTCAGAAAGCCTTATCGAATAACACGTTTGCGCGGCAGGTTATGCTACCCTGTCGCGCAAATTGCTTCACTCTGGAGATTTCCCTCATGCATATCAACATTGCCTGGCAGGACGTAGATACCGTTCTGCTGGATATGGACGGCACGTTGCTCGACCTCGCCTTCGATAACTATTTCTGGCAAAAGCTGGTGCCTGAAACATGGGGCGCGAAAAACGGGGTTACGCCACAGGAAGCGATGGAATATATGCGCCAGCAATATCACGACGTACAGCATACGCTAAACTGGTACTGTCTTGATTACTGGAGTGAGCAACTGGGTCTGGATATCTGTGCGATGACCACCGAGATGGGACCGCGTGCCGTACTGCGTGAAGATACCATTCCGTTTCTTGAGGCACTGAAAGCCAGCGGTAAGCAGCGAATTTTGCTCACCAATGCGCATCCGCACAACCTGGCGGTAAAACTTGAGCATACCGGTCTGGACGCACACCTTGATTTATTACTTTCCACCCACACATTTGGTTATCCGAAAGAGGATCAGCGGTTATGGCATGCGGTGGCCGAAGCTACGGGTCTGAAAGCTGAAAGAACGCTGTTTATTGATGACAGCGAAGCGATTCTCGATGCTGCCGCGCAATTTGGTATTCGTTACTGCCTCGGCGTGACTAATCCTGATTCCGGGATTGCCGAGAAACAGTATCAACGCCATCCGTCACTGAATGACTACCGCCGCCTGATCCCCTCGCTAATGTGAAGGAGACGCCATGAAAGAGAAACCTGCTGTTGAGGTTCGACTGGATAAATGGCTATGGGCTGCCCGTTTTTATAAAACCCGCGCGCTGGCCCGTGAAATGATTGAAGGCGGTAAGGTGCATTACAACGGGCAGCGCAGCAAGCCGAGCAAAATCGTCGAGCTGAATGCCACGCTCACTCTGCGCCAGGGAAATGACGAACGCACGGCGATTACTGAACAGCGTCGCCCCGCCAGCGAGGCAGCCTTGCTGTATGAAGAGACTGCGGAAAGTGTAGAGAAACGCGAAAAAATGGCGCTGGCACGTAAACTTAATGCCTTAACCATGCCGCACCCGGACCGACGCCCGGACAAAAAAGAGCGCCGCGACCTGTTACGATTTAAACACGGCGACAGTGAATAACTGTCACCTGCAAGAGAGATGATTATGCCGCAACATGACCAATTACATCGCTATCTGTTTGAAAACTTTGCCGTGCGCGGCGAACTGGTAACCGTTTCGGAAACCCTGCAACAGATCCTTGAGAACCACGATTATCCGCAGCCCGTTAAAAACGTGCTGGCAGAACTGCTGGTTGCGACCAGCCTGTTAACCGCTACGCTGAAGTTTGATGGTGATATCACCGTACAGCTGCAGGGCGACGGTCCGATGAATCTGGCGGTTATTAACGGTAACAATAACCAGCAGATGCGCGGTGTGGCGCGCGTGCAGGGCGAAATTCCAGAAAATGCCGACCTGAAAACGCTGGTCGGCAATGGTTACGTGGTGATCACCATTACCCCGAGCGAAGGCGAACGCTATCAGGGCGTAGTTGGTCTGGAAGGTGATACCCTGGCGGCCTGCCTGGAAGATTACTTTATGCGTTCTGAACAGCTGCCGACGCGCCTGTTTATTCGCACCGGCGACGTAGACGGCAAACCGGCTGCAGGCGGTATGTTGTTGCAGGTAATGCCTGCGCAAAATGCCCAGCAGGACGACTTTGACCACCTGGCGACGCTAACCGAAACCATCAAAACCGAAGAACTGCTGACCTTACCGGCAAACGAAGTGTTGTGGCGTTTGTATCACGAAGAAGAGGTGACGGTTTACGATCCGCAGGATGTGGAGTTCAAATGCACCTGCTCGCGTGAACGTTGCGCCGATGCGCTGAAAACGCTGCCTGATGAAGAAGTTGATAGCATCCTGGCGGAAGATGGCGAAATTGACATGCATTGTGATTACTGCGGTAACCACTATCTGTTCAATGCGATGGATATTGCTGAAATCCGCAACAACGCGTCTCCGGCAGATCCGCAAGTTCATTAATGAGTATGTCCGGCAGAGAGGGCTCTGCCGGATTTTACGACTAATACACCTGATGCGCTTTGTCACTCATTCAGATTCACATTCAGCCTTTCACCATCCACTACAAGATCGCGCCACGCTTTAGGCTTCGTCCCCAGTTTTCCATCCTTCGCAGCTGTGAGTAATTTTTCTTTCGTTATTTCGTTCGGAAGTAAACTCATATCAAGCGCGTCCCATTCTTTTCTGTCTGAGTCAAAGCCATAGACAATGACTCTGTCATCATTAAAAGCAAACAGGATCCGCTCCGCCTGACCATCACTATTCAGATCTTGCTCGACCAGGACGCAGGCGTCTTTTTCAATACAGGTCATCACGTTATAGCGATCCTGGATTAAGGCCGACCAGAATGTCGCATCAGGTTTAACAGAACCAGGGGCAATTAACACATTATCGGCTAATACTTTTTCCGATACCTGTTGCTGAAGATGTTGCTCTCCATCTAACGCCATCAGCAGATCCCGCGCGCGTTTCGGGTCTTTCATAAACCCGGCATCGCTTTTCAGCGACTCAAGCGCAGCACGTCCATAGCGACCGCTCTGCTCGAGCATGTAGATAGTTACCTGGTCTGACGTGTTTTTGCCGCTCTGATAACGCGCCATATGGCTGTTCACGCTAATGCGCATACTGTCCAGCACCGGCGAATTAAGAAGCACCAGTATCACCAACACCAATAACGAAACCGCAAGGTTCACTTTGCCCTGAAGAACAACGGGATTTTGCCCTTTACGCCAGACGATGCTGACAAAATACCCCAGCGACCACACCAGTAACACCAGCACCGCCAGCACGCCCTGCAAGCGGTCGACAGTCCAGCCGTACTGAGCGACCCGCAGCCATAACGCCCAGGCGGCGACGAACACATACAGCGGAGCAACCAGCAAAGCGGTTTTAATCAGGCAACGCAACGGCCCTGTCCAGGGAAGTGACGCTTTTTGCGGATCGCGGACAATAGCCATTAAGATCAATTGCAAAAAGGCCAGCGTCAACAGCAACCCGGCGGCGGAGATGTGGCGAGAAATCGCGCTCAGGCCCGTAAACGGCAGGGTGATGATAAACATCAGGG
>OHKR01000130.1_pt1 | contig 9659 bp, 6 predicted proteins | sample 1568901 | NCBI WGS metagenome assembly OHKR01 (sample SAMEA3879515, study PRJEB24766) | human gut metagenome | biome: human-associated habitat; feature: feces | place: USA | collected 1985/1987 | reverse complement strand
CCCGCGCCCGCCAGTTTTCAATTTGGCTCCAGTCGGCATCACCGTTCAGGTAGATTTCACCCTGCTGGGTCCGTACTGTACCGGCAAGCGTCGAGCGCATACCATTAAAGTTGACCGCAAGCTGGCTCGGTTGCATATCAAACGGCATAAAGTTGCCGTCGATATCCACACCCGTAACCTGAAGCTGACCAAACAACTGCGGGCTTTGCACATCACCACCCAGACGCAAGTTGGCACTCACCATCCCCGCTGCTTTTTCCCCACGGGTAAAGATGGGGTTTATCATCGCAAGGTTGAAGTTACGGATATTGACGTTGCCACCAAGATTACGGCGGCCTTGCGGATCGGTCACCTGCACCTGTCCATCAAACTGGCCGTTATTGGTCAGGCGGATGGTCCAGCCCAATTCGGCACGGTTGTTACGCAATTCCGCCGTCAGATTCAGTGTCTGAAACGCCACGGGCAGCGCCGCATCGTTGACGGTTTGCGTTACCTGCACGTTACGCCCCGAAAGGGTGATACTGCCCTGCGGCAGCCCCTCTTTGGTGGTGTCCCAGGCAACGTCCGCTTTACCCGTGAAGATACCGCTGGCCTGAGTGGTTTCTGGCATAAATGGTTTCAGCATGGCCAGGTCGAAGCGGTTGAGATTCACCACCGCACGCCCTTCGGCACCCGCATCGATAGTTTGCGGCACGCACAGTTCCGCATTCGGGTTAAGCCAGCAGTGTGGCCCGATGCTGATTTTTTGCTCCTTATTGCGGTAATCCAGCGCAATATCGCGGGTCAGCGACCACGGGCCGACCGGCGTCTGGAAGCGGGTATTGCTAAGAGTTCCCTTCCAGCGTTCTTCTTTGCGATCAAAACTTCCTGCCAGATTAAGCTGCCCGGAGACAGGCTCGCCCTGAATCCGCAACTGTAACTCGTGCTGTTTTTCGCTGCCTTTGGCATTCAGGGTGACGAGGTTGATATTTACATCCGGCTGCGAAATTTGCTCAACGCGTACGTCGAGTTTCCCGGCGATCTGATCGGTGGATTTAATGTCGCCTTCCACGCGAACCTGCGCCACGGAAAGTTCCTGCCAGCGCAGGCCGCGCGCGGTGATATCTGCCAGTAGTTGTGGCGCTTCCACCGTGCCGCGTACTTTCACCAGCCCTTTCGCTGTACCGCCAAGCCCCGGCAGCGCGTTATCCAGCCCCGGCGCGTTGATGGTGGCATCAAGATTGAGATCTTTTACCCCCAGCTCGCCTTTCACTTCGGCACTGTTTGGCCCCAGTTCCAGATGAAGCCCTGGGATCATCCACTGCATATAACTGTTGCCTTTCAGCGTGCCGTCAACGTTCACTTTGTTCTGTTTGACGTTACCGGTCAGCTTCAGTTCTGGCACCTCCATCTGCCAGGTGCCGCCGTACAGGCTACCGCGGGTTTTAATCAAGCCATTGAGTTTCGACGGCCACTCTGGGATCTCTTTGGCGGTGTTAATGCCGTTAAGCGTTAGCTCACCGCGCCAACTAATGGCCTGCTGCCAGTCGAGCAACGCCTTGAGTTCAGTTTTCCCTTCCAGCGCCGCGACGGTGAGTTTGTCGAGATTGACCTGCTGTTCATTACCTTTGGCATCAAGGGTAATGGTGGCTGGCGGGATCTCCAGTCCCTTCACTGCCGTACGCATAGAGAGCGTGTAATCGGTCATTTTGCCGGTAAGTTTCAGTTTCAGATCATCCGCCTGATACTGCTTCTCACCAGTGAACGGCCAGTAAATCTGTTTGCTGTTCACTTCCACGTTGAGCGGCAATCCGGCTTCCGCCAGTCGCGTCTGGGCGCGTAAATCCATATCCACCGGACCGGAAAGATTAACGCCAATCTCCAGCTGTTCGCGCAGCGCGCCGCCCACTTTCAGCTTCACCTTTTCACCTTTCAACGGCTCCACGTTCAGTGTACTATTGAGAGTGATGTCCACCGGCCAGTTGTCTGACAGCTGCGCCGTGCCGCTGGCGTTGACGATCCCTTGACTGGAATCGATATCCAGGGCGTCCAGTTTAGTATTGCCGTCAATGCTGCTCACTTTCAGCAGCATGGTGCTCACGGTGATGTCCGTGTCGCCCGTCACGCGCAACTGCTCGCCCTTAAACTCTTCAATGTTCAGGTTAAGCGGCAAATGCACGTCGGTCATTTCCGGCAATACCGGGCGAGAAAAGAGATCTTTCAGCGTTTCGCCGAGCGGCTTTTCCTCCGGCTGCGGATTTTCAATTTTCGGTTCGACCACTTCTTCCTGCGCCACTTCCGCCACTTTCGGCAGAGCAATCAGCAGGCCTTTCAGCGACGTCGGTTTCAGGGTCAGGGTTTTCTCCTGCCAGTTCAGGCCGGAGGTGAAGTCCATCACCGATACCGTGGTGTCATCAATCTTGATGTTGACGTTGTCCAGTGCCACCCGTGTTAGGGTGATGGGATACGGCGTGGAGAGATCCAGCGGACCGCTATCTTCCTCTTCTTCAACCTGTTCAGAAGGGGGCATTTTTTTGCTGTCGATATTGACCTGGATGTCTTTCAGCGCCAGATCATTAATACAAACACTGCTGTTCCACAGGCACTCAAGCCCGACCGCCAGATGCAGATTGCCTGCTTTTACCGCCACGCCTGGCTGCTCATAACGAACGTCAGACAAGGTGAGATCGCGCCAGCCGCCGGTGACCTTGCCAACATCCAGTCCTGGCACCCAGCGATCCGCCGCTTTAAATACCAGATGCAGGCCGCTGGTGGTGCCCACCAGAAACGCCACCGATCCCAGCAACAGTAAGATAACGATAACCACGCCGAGGCTGATTTTTTTCCATAAACTCATAATTCTGGCCCCAGACCGATGTAAAACTGTAACCCGTGTTCGTCTTTATCCGCGACCGGTACGGCAAAATCGAGTTTGATTGGCCCGACCGGCGATTCCCAGCGTACGCCGACCCCGGTACCGGTTTTAAAGTCGCTGCGGCGAATATCGCTTACCGCTTCGCCACTATCGACAAACACCGCGCCCCACCATTTTCCGGTCACGTTGTACTGGTACTCCAGCGATCCGGTTATCAACTTCGAGGCCCCTTTCAGGTCACCGTTGGCGTATTTCGGAGCGATAGATTTGTATTTGTAGCCACGAATACTGCGGTCGCCCCCGGCGAAAAAACGCAGATCCGGCGGTACTTTGTCGAAATCACCGGTTTCAATCCAGCCCAGCGTGCCGCGTGTCACAAAACGATGGCGATCGTACAGTGTGCGGATCCAGACGTTTTGTGCCTGGAAAACGGAGAAATCGACATCTGAGCCCCAGGCAGTGTTGGAGTAGTCGATAGAGTAGCGTTGCGAGTCGCCCCAGGTTGGCATCAGGCCACCACGAGAACGCGTGCGGCTAATCATCACCCCAGGATAAAACAGCATCGTGGTGTTGGTAATTTCACCCTGGGTAAAGTGGTCGAGACTCCAGCGCAGGTTAATGGCACGCTGCCAGCCGCTGGAGAGATCCCAGTAGCGAGAAGCCACCAGCGTAGTGGAGTCAGATTCGGTATCGTTCAGGTCAGTGCGCTTAAAACCGCCCTGCACCAAATAATATTGTTCCAGTGGATTCTTCAGCAGCGGCATTTTATAGCTGAAGTCGAGGATCTGTTCCGGCGCGGAAATACTGGTACTGGTGGTCAGACTGTGACCGTATGAGTTCATCCACGGTTTTTTCCACGTCGCTTTCACGCGCGGTCCCACGTCCGTAGAGTAACCGACCCCGGTTTCGATGGTGTTTTCTGTTCGCGGCGAAACCACGCCCGTCAATGGTAATACTTTCGTTTCGCGCGCTTTATCAAATTGTGGAGCCACCACCACCGAGTTAAACCAGCCGGTAGCAGAAAGTCGGCGGTTCAGTTCCGCCAGATCTTTCGATTCGTACTCATCGCCCTCTTTAAACGGCACCAGATTTTGCAGGTATTCATCGCGGATTTGTGATCCTTCAAAGGTCACATGCCCAAAGCGGTAACGTTCGCCACTGTTATAATCAATATCCCAGAAGGCTTTATGCAGGCCGAGCGCAATGCCCAGCTGCGCTTTGGTAAATTCGCTATCGAAATAACCTTTACGCAACGCAATGCTGGTTAAGGACTTTTTGAAATTTTCATAATCGCCCTGGTTCAGCACCGTGCCAATAGCCGGGCGAGTATCGAGCAATTTCAAATAGTCTTTATCGGTCCGCGCGCCGCCGCGCAATACCACATCGGTGCCGCCAATTAACACCGGCACGCCTGGCGTGACTTTGGCGATCAATACCTGCCGCCCTTTCTTTGGCGGTGGACGGAGATCAAATTCAATGGTCGGCTGGTAATAACCCAGCGCTTTCAGACCTTCGCGGATGGCATCATCGACGCGTGCGCGAAAGCGACGGTCTGGCGTCACTTCATCACTTTCAATCGTAGAAAGCTGCGCACGAACGTTCTTTTCCAGCTGTCCCGATAACCCCTCGACCTGTAGACGGACGTTCGCGGCGACGGCAGATCCGCTTAAGCAGAGTAAGCTTACACAGCATAACTGTCGGATATAGCGCACATTTTCTCCTGAATATCCTTTTTTCCTGCCCCTGGAACGCCGTTAAACGGCTTAACAAAAATCCAGTAATATGGATTAAAAAGCAGACTAAACCCCAAATATTTCTTATGTTTTACTTTAGACCTATTCACGGTGGTTATTGTGTGCAAATACGCCTCTTGTTACAACCTTAACCCCAATGACCGATTTTCGGGAGAGCGACACCATGAGTTTATTTGATAAAAAGCATCTGGTTTCCCCCGCCGATGCCCTGCCTGGACGTAACACCCCGATGCCCGTAGCCACGCTGCATGCGGTCAACGGTCACTCAATGACCAATGTACCTGACGGAATGGAGATTGCCATTTTTGCGATGGGTTGTTTCTGGGGTGTGGAGCGTCTGTTCTGGCAGTTACCCGGCGTTTACAGCACCGCCGCAGGCTATACCGGAGGCTATACGCCAAATCCGACTTATCGGGAAGTGTGCTCCGGTGATACGGGTCATGCCGAAGCGGTACGCATTGTTTACGATCCTTCCGTCATCAGCTATGAGCAGTTGCTACAGGTATTTTGGGAGAATCACGATCCCGCCCAGGGAATGCGTCAGGGCAATGACCACGGCACGCAGTATCGTTCAGCGATTTATCCGCTGACCCCAGAACAGGATGCCGCAGCTCGCGCCAGTCTGGAACGTTTTCAGGCGGCGATGCTTGCCGCCGATGATGATCGTCACATCACCACGGAAATCGCTAACGCCACACCGTTTTATTATGCCGAAGATGACCACCAGCAATATCTGCATAAAAACCCGTATGGTTACTGTGGAATTGGCGGAATTGGCGTCTGTCTGCCACCGGAAGCATAGCGTTACGGGTACAAATGTAGATTGTTGATAAAGTGCGCTTTATTTATGCCAGATGCGGCGTAAACGCCTTACCAGGCCTACAAAATCGTCCAAATTCAATATATTGCAAGGACTGCGTAGGCCTGATTGGCATAGCGCATCAGGCAGTATTGCATTTATCAGCAGTCTGAATTTTAACCCTCTGGCGACTTTACAGTACCTTACGCTATACTAGCCACTGAAAATGCCGGTTCACTTTCTTCGAATCGGCTTTCAATGTGTATTTCACACAAATTAATCAACTTCCCCTTCCGAGGATCTGGCCTGAAAGGTCGGATAAGATATGTTAAACAGTATTTTAGTCATACTCTGCTTGATCGCTGTAAGTGCGTTCTTCTCGATGTCCGAGATCTCACTTGCCGCCTCACGCAAAATCAAACTTAAACTGCTGGCTGATGAAGGCAATATAAATGCCCAACGCGTTCTGAATATGCAGGAAAATCCCGGCATGTTCTTTACCGTGGTCCAAATCGGTCTGAACGCAGTGGCGATTCTCGGCGGTATCGTCGGTGATGCGGCATTTTCTCCAGCTTTTCACAGCCTGTTCTCCCGCTATATGTCGGCAGAGCTCTCTGAGCAACTGAGCTTTATTCTCTCTTTCTCGTTAGTGACTGGCATGTTTATCCTGTTTGCGGATTTAACCCCGAAACGCATCGGTATGATTGCGCCAGAAGCTGTCGCTTTGCGTATCATCAACCCGATGCGCTTCTGCCTGTACGTTTGCACCCCGCTGGTGTGGTTCTTCAACGGACTGGCGAACATAATCTTCCGTATTTTCAAACTGCCAATGGTACGTAAAGATGACATCACTTCTGATGACATCTACGCGGTAGTGGAAGCCGGTGCGCTGGCGGGCGTGTTACGTAAACAGGAACACGAGCTGATTGAAAACGTCTTTGAGCTGGAATCCCGTACCGTTCCGTCGTCAATGACACCGCGTGAAAACGTGATTTGGTTTGATCTCCACGAAGATGAGCAAAGCCTGAAGAATAAGGTGGCGGAACATCCGCACTCTAAGTTCCTCGTCTGTAATGAAGATATTGACCACATCATCGGCTATGTCGATTCTAAAGACCTGCTGAACCGCGTGCTGGCTAACCAAAGCCTGGCACTGAACAGCGGCGTACAAATTCGCAACACGCTGATTGTGCCGGATACGTTAACCCTTTCAGAGGCGTTGGAAAGTTTTAAAACCGCAGGTGAAGACTTCGCGGTGATCATGAACGAGTACGCGCTGGTGGTGGGGATCATCACCCTCAATGACGTGATGACCACGCTGATGGGCGATCTAGTCGGTCAGGGGCTGGAAGAGCAGATTGTCGCCCGTGATGAGAACTCATGGCTGATTGACGGCGGCACCCCAATTGACGACGTCATGCGCGTGCTGGATATTGACGAGTTCCCGCAGTCGGGCAACTACGAAACCATCGGCGGCTTTATGATGTTTATGCTGCGTAAGATCCCGAAACGCACCGATTCGGTGAAATTCGCCGGCTACAAATTTGAAGTGGTGGATATCGATAACTACCGCATCGACCAGCTGCTGGTGACCCGGATCGACAGCAAGGCCACCGCCCTTTCGCCAAAACTGCCTGACGCTAAAGATAAAGAAGAAAGCGTCGCGTAACCCCCAGAAACATCAACGGCTCCTGAATCAGGAGCCGTCTTATTACTGCATAGCACTTTGGTTAAGCCATCTCTGTTTGCAGACGCATAACCTGACGGTTAACTTCGGACATCACTGACAAATGCAGCTTATCCTTCACTTTTGGGATAAGAATCTTACCCTTATCAAATTCAAAAGCGCCAACGTCCTTGATGTATAACCGTCCACGGAACAGGATCTTTACGTACTTCGCCACCTGAAGTGGGTTGTACCGTTGGAAAATTTTCATTGTTATCTCCTGCTGAGTATTACGCCTGTGCGGTGCCACAATCGGCCCAACTATTATGAGGCGCAAATTTTAATGCTTAGTGACTATAGACTATCCGGGCAATGTTTCCACCGCGTATAACTTTTTTTACCTAAAGGTTACAATTATTCAGAATTATCTTTTTACCGAAGCGCGGTCTTCAGTATAAGCATTCATTTTTCATATGATTTGTGCGCTTGACCGCAAACTGGCATCACACTTGCGGGAAATTCGATAAATAGCACATATGATTAAAACTCAGACCCAAGTGGTCGGATCACCTGCATATCATAAGAAGGAAACACCATGACCCTACGCAAGATTCTGGCACTCACCTGCCTGCTGTTGCCGATGATGGCTTCCGCACATCAGTTCGAAACCGGTCAGCGAGTGCCGCCGATTGGCATTACCGATCGAGGCGAGTTGGTGCTTGATAAAGATCAGTTTAGCTACAAAACCTGGAACAGCGCACAGTTAGTGGGAAAAGTGCGAGTACTGCAACATATTGCTGGTCGCACCTCTGCAAAAGAGAAAAACGCGACGCTGATTGAAGCGATTAAATCAGCGAAGTTACCGCACGATCGCTACCAGACCACCACCATTGTTAACACCGACGACGCGATTCCGGGTTCAGGGATGTTTGTGCGCAGCAGTCTGGAGAGTAATAAAAAGCTTTATCCCTGGTCGCAGTTTATTGTCGATAGCAATGGCGTCGCGCGCGGTGCCTGGCAGCTGGATGAAGGAAGTTCCGTTGTAGTGGTGCTGGATAAGGATGGTCGCGTGCAATGGGCCAAAGACGGGGCGCTCACACAGGAAGAGGTGCAGCAAGTGATGGACCTGCTGCATAAATTAATTAATAAATAGACACTCTGAATCCCGGATTCAGGAACGACTCGCGCGGAGTGTAATCCAGCGGTTTACCCTGCCAGTCATGAACGTGCGCTCCGGCAGCTGCAGCCACAGCATGACCAGCGGCGGTATCCCAAATATTCGTTGGTCCGAAGCGCGGGTACAGCTGCGCCTGCCCTTCCGCCACCAGGCATGGACGTGGTCTGATGTTCGCCAAGCTGTTGCAGATACTCTTTCAGCTCCGCATCTGCATGGGAACGGCTGATAACCACCAGCGGCGGGCGCGCATCGCGGACCTGAATCTGCTTGCGCACACCGCACTCTTCTTTCCAGGCCTTGCCTTCTGCCGCGCTGTACATTATGTTCATTACCGGCGCATACACCACACCTAAAATCGGTTTGCCATGGTCAATGAGCGCAATGTTAACGGTGAATTCGCCATTACGTTTAATAAACTCTTTAGTACCATCCAGCGGGTCTACCAGCCAGTAACGCTGCCAGTGCTGACGGACTTCCCAACCGGGAGGATCTTCTTCAGAAAGGACCGGAATATCCGGTGTCAGCGTACGTAAACCGTCCATGATAACGGTGTGAGCGGCAATATCCGCTGCCGTTACCGGAGAATTGTCCGCTTTGCTGACGACGTCCATCGGTTTCGTCCCGTCGTAGACCTGCATAATGGCATCGCCTGCATTCCGTGCAAGCTGGCATACTTGATCTAACATTTCTCCACCTCGTCTCTGTGAGCGGTGTTAACTTATTGTTTTACTTATACCCTATCGTTAATGAATGCGCCAACTGTGATAGTGTCATCATTTTCAAAGCGTAAAATTGTGGCATTCTTCACTGTTCTATAAGTAAGGCGTTTATTCTCCCTTTTCTTTCGTATTCCCGATGATAAAAGGATGTCCCTGATGATTAAGTTTAGCGCAACGCTCCTGGCCACGCTGATTGCCGCCAGTGTGAATGCAGCGACGGTCGATCTACGTATCATGGAAACCACTGATCTGCATAGCAACATGATGGATTTCGATTATTACAAAGACACCGCCACGGAAAAATTCGGACTGGTACGTACGGCAAGCCTGATTAACGATGCCCGCAATGAAGTGAAAAACAGCGTACTGGTCGATAACGGCGATTTGATTCAGGGGAGTCCGCTGGCCGATTACATATCGGCGAAAGGATTAAAAGCAGGTGATGTTCATCCGGTTTATAAGGCGCTGAATACGCTGGATTATACGGTCGGTACACTCGGTAATCATGAATTTAACTACGGTCTGGATTACCTGAAAAATGCGTTGGCGGGAGCGAAATTCCCTTATGTAAATGCCAACGTCATTGACGCCAGAACCAAACAGCCAATGTTTACACCGTATTTAATTAAAGATACCGAAGTGGTCGATAAAGACGGAAAAAAACAGACGCTGAAGATTGGCTATATTGGC
>OHKR01000128.1_pt1 | contig 9763 bp, 7 predicted proteins | sample 1568901 | NCBI WGS metagenome assembly OHKR01 (sample SAMEA3879515, study PRJEB24766) | human gut metagenome | biome: human-associated habitat; feature: feces | place: USA | collected 1985/1987 | reverse complement strand
GATATACCAAAATCCTTCACCCATTTTTTTATTGCTGACATGGGAATTATTCATATTTATAATTACAAATTGGTACTCTAAAAAAGCTGATGCAGCAAAGCTAAACGAATTTATTAGCATTGCTATTTTAAACCCAAAAGCATTAACAATCCATACCCCTAATAATGGAATTACAACATTCATTGATTCTGCTAGGCCTCGACTGTATGAATTGTATTTATAAATCGCTTTCTTACTCAACAAATCTCTCACAATTGCTTTATAACTTGGTCCATTGAATGAGTACAAAAATGCCAAACATATATTAACAATAATAAGAATAATCACACTTTTGGGGCTGTCAAAACTTAAAAATGCTATAAAAGTTAATATTGCTGAAACACTATCTGTAATAATCAAAATTCTTTTCCTATTACTAAAATCAGCTAATATTCCACCAAATATACTGAAGAGAATTTGAACAATTATCTCAGATGATTGATATATAGACATATATAATCTAGAGTTACTTGCAAGTCCTGCTATGAATATTTTATTTACATAATCATATACCTTTGTTCCAAAATTATTGGTTTGTCCCCTTAGTAATAAAAAAATTGTATTCTTTTTGTCTAACATATAGTTACCTCTCAGCTATGATTAATGCAAAATTGAGATACCTATATATCTCTTCGATTTTTTTAAAATGTGCCCTTTTCAATAACTCTTTATTTTCTTCGACAGTATAGGGAATCAATACATTTTCTAATGCTTCACGTTTTTTATAAATTGAAGTCTTAGTGTAACCATTTTTTTCCTTGAATCTGTAATACATATCAATTACTTTTCTATCTAGGACTTGATCTTCATACCGGATTTTTTCAAATAAAATTATCTTTCCTCCCACTGGAAGAGAATTATATATTTTATGTAGCACGCTTTCTCTATCAAGAGGCCTGATAAATTGTAAAACTAAACTTAATATAATAACATCATATTCTTTGAGACGAGTCTGTAAAATATCTCCTTGCCATATATCAGCTGAAATTTTCTTTTTTTTCGCCATTTCCACCATGGATTGAGATTTATCCATCCCTGCAAGATGATAATTAGGAAAAATATTTGATAATTTCTCCAATAAATTCCCAGTTGAGCATCCTAAATCTAATATTTTTAATATCTTATTAGGGTAATACTCTTCTATATAGTCACATATTAAATCATGAACTTCATCATAAAATGGTACACTTCGCTGAACCATATCATCAAAAACATTACTAACCTCGTTATTAAATGCAAAACTTTCAATTTCCGATTTACATTCAAAAATATTATCTTTCATCTGCTTTAATCCCTTTTCTTTTACTATTGAGTACATCTTTATATCAACAATTCCTCTATTATTTTTTCCACGTTTCCTTTGAATTCCTTCAAAAATAAATCCTGATTTTAGTAATACTTTACCAGAGTTTACGTTCTGTACATCATGTTTTGCTTCTATTCTCTCGAGGCATGTCCTTGAAAATAAAAAATTCACTACACATTCTAATGCCTCAGCAACTAATCCTCTCCCCCACCACTTTTCTCCAATTACATACCCTATTTCTCCAGTTTTTAACGAAGGCAGTAAGTTAACAACTGTGATTGTTCCTATTAATTGATTACTATTTTTTTCAACTATCCCCCAATCAAATAGTTCCTCTTTTTTATACAATTTCTCTCTTCGCTTTATACTTTCGCGAACGCTATCAATTGACTTGTGTGGTAACCATGTCAAAAATTTTGTAGCTTTTGAACTAGAAGCCCAATTAGAAAACATTTGTTCTGAATCAGAATATTTCAATTTTCTTAATATTAATCTTTTTGTATATAATTTTTCCATTTTACACTTCATACAAACCTCAAGATTATATATATTTATTTAGTTATTTTATCAATATTAATAAAAAGGCAGAGAAACATAAATGTTTCTCCCCCTAAAACAAAAGGTGAACTAGTTTAGAACACGAGTAGATGATGCAGCAACTACTTTAACTTTTTTAATTTTTAGCATACTACTAACTACCTTTCTACCCAATCAACAAAGTTAATTAGGAAATTTACTTTTTTTTACGGGAAAGTATAAACCCGATGATAATTATTATTTATTTAATATCTTGAAGGTCAAAAAGTAAGGAATTTTTGATGATTTCTCATATAAAATTTCCTCATCATTTTTTAGTGACTCATCAGGCTGAGCTTCATAAACACCTTCAATTTCTAATCCCGAACTCAAAATAGAATTAAAATAAGTTGATAAAGTTCTATGATGATTTTCTAGACCTGTTAAAATAACATTTCCTTTTGAATCCTCCCTCTCCTTTCTAAATACTCCCTCATCAAAATAGCTGGTAATTGAATACTTTTCATAATTCCAGCGTCCATTATATTTACTTTTATCCCAATAACCGTTTCCCTTTAGAGGATGGGGAATAGTTAAATACAAATACCCTCCATCTTTCAAAAAAGTTTTTATTTTGAATAAAGAATGCTCTAAATTATCCACATAATCTAAAACATTATTACAAATAACAATATCATACTTTTTATCAAGGTTTATCTCTCTAAAATCACCAATGAATAAATTCGAATCTTCAATACTATTTTCTAGCATTTCACTAGATATATCATTAAAATCGACCTTAAACCCTTCTTTTTTTAAAGATTTACCAAGTTTTCCTGTAGCAGCACCTAACTCCAATACCGTACCAGTATCATGAGATGAAATAAGGTGTTTCATTAGTGGATTTAAAATAGCATCATTTAAATTCAAGTCACTGTCATCAGAATAAATATCAGTTAAACTCTTTTCCCTAGTATTGTAAATCTCAGATTTTTTCTGAAGTTCACCACATATTGAACATTCAGAATTGATTTCAGTATTCTCTTCATAAATCCGATAATTCTCTGAATCAACTAATAACCTAATACCTTTAGTTTTATTTTCAAAATTCAATAAATACCGTATAGCTTCATTACTCTGAATTGATGCTATCAAAGAATTCAACGGTCCATACGATGGTGCCTGAAAAATCTGATTATGCTCAATTCCTTGTTCTTCATATTCTTTCTGATCTATTTTTTTAGAATATTCTTTAAATTTATAACATTCATAACAAGCAGTTTCACCTGGGATGACCATTGGTCCAACAATACCGTATTTTTCAATGTACCCAGCGTTTGAATAAGCAAATCCATAATCAATAGCTGCAGTATTAATCCAATCATGTATTTGAGCAGGAGTGTCAGCTGAAATTATAATAAAATCACAACTATTTAAATCGTCATTACGATAAAAGAAATCAACTCCTGAAACTGATTCTCTAATCGGGATTAACTGAATCTCACTATTAATTTGATGTAATCTTTCCTTAGCTACATCAACTTTATACCTTCCAATATCATTTTCTGTATACAAAAATTGCCTTGTTAGATTCGATTTTTCAATAATATCCCCATCCGAAAAAACAAGGGTTCCTACTCCAGCAGCAGCCAAATTCATTGCAATATTTTATCCCATTCCTCCCATACCAATCAGACCAACTTTTTTATTTGCTAGTCTTTCTTGATAATCTAACAATTCTGACGATGTTGAAACTAAATCATAATACAATTTATGCCTAGAATATCTTTCATTTCTATCGTATTGAAATTCTGAAATAATGCGATTGTTGTATAAATCGTCAAATACTAATTCTGCTTCTGATAATTTTAAATCACTTTTTCGAATCAAAAACTGAATAATCTCATCCTTTGTTCTACTATCAGAAAGATAATATGTTAAATCTAACAAATAATCTGGATAATCATCAATAACTACACCCACAGGTGGAAGAGTACCAATGTTTAGACTATCTTTAACTTTTCGAACTGATAAATATGGTTTTATAGTATATCTTTTTTTCATTCTTCCTCACCCCTCATTAGATTTTCTTACTACTTAACCACCGACTATTATGATGATATCTGTAATAAAAAACGTGACTGCTACAATGAACTTCTTCATAATAAATTTCCTTTCACTTTATCTGCACTTATTATATAATACCTTTATCAATATACTTTTTTTGTTGTGAAAGAGGGAATTAATATGGAATCCACTTTAGGAAATACGCTTAGAAAAATTCGTCAAGGAAAACATAAAAGTATCTGTAAAATTGCTGATGAAAACCTCTCTAAATCACAAATTTCCAGATTTGAACGTGGTGAATCAGAAATCTCTTGTATTAGGCTCATAAACATCCTTGATAAATTAAACATATCACTCGAAGAATTCATGATAATACATAATAGTGACAAAAATTTAACAAATTTTATCGGACTAATTAACTTTATTCGTGAAGAATATTTAGCAGATAGAATTGAAAATATAAAAAAATTATTAGTTTACTCGCCTATATACAATATTTCTTTATTTGATAAAATCATGATAAAATCAATTATTCATACTGTTGAAAAAGATATAAAACCAACTGATGATGAATTAAAAAAATTAACAGATTATCTTTTTGGAGTAGAAATTTGGGGATACTATGAAATTATCCTACTTGGAAATTGCGCCCGAACTTTAGACTATAACACCCTATTCCTCTTAACTAAAGAGATGATAAGAAATTATTTCTATTCCTCAATAAATAAAACAAATAAAAAACTTGTGACACAACTTGCTATTAATTGTTTAATAATAAGTATTGATTATGGTAAATCAAAAAATTGTATTTTCCTCATAAAAGAAATTAATGACCTTTTATCTAATGAGCTAAATTATTATGAAAAAACAGTTTTCTTATACGCTCGCGGATACTTTGAATTCAGAAAAAACAATAAAAATGGAATTCAAAAAATGCAACAGGCGCTTCAAATTTTCGAAATACTTAATGAAAAATCAATTTTAAAGCACTATTCAGATCATTTTTTAAGTATTATTGATAAAGATTAAGCACTTTTTGGCCCTCTAATCATTTACATCTTTTAGGTTTCAGTATAAAATATAAAGTATGATGATGTACAAATTATTTTCTTTCTCGTTTGTGTTTTTGACACCAATTTTTGCTTATATTTTAGTGACATTTTTCAAATTAAAACGTTTTGGCATTCTATTTACCGACATTGCTTTTCCGATTTTTGCTTTTGAAATCGGATTGGTGGGAAATAAATTTTTAGGGAGTAGTATTTTCTTTTATTATTTGATTTGTCTGTCACTACTCGCTATTATTTTAACAGTAACTTTTCTTAGAAGAGATCATTCTTTTTCTTACCGCCGTTTTGGGAAATTTTTCTGGCGCTCTGGTTTTATTTTGACTTTTCTCTTTTACATTATGGTACTGATTTTAATTTTTACGATTGCATAAAAAACGCTAGCCAATTGAGCTAACGTTTTTTTATTATGCTTCTGGATTTGGGTTAGTCATCAGAACTTTACGTGGTTTTGTTCCTTCGGCTGGTCCGATGACACCTGCTGCTTCTAATTCATCCATTAAACGAGTGGCACGGTTAAATCCAACAGACAAACGACGTTGGAGCATTGAAGCACTTGCTTTTTGTGTTTCAAGTACCAAAGCTTTGGCATCTTCAAAGAGTGGGTCACCTTCTTGGGCGCCACCACCAGATTTCAAATCTGATTCAGAAACCTCACCTGGGTCAAAGCTATCATCATAATCTGCGTCAGCTTGGTCTTTAACGAAGCCAACAATGCGTTCCACATCATCATCAGAAATGAAAGAGCCTTGCAAGCGGACTGGATGATTTTCATCAATTGGTTTGAAAAGCATGTCACCACGACCGAGAAGTTTTTCAGCACCATTCTCATCCAAGATGGTACGGCTATCTGTCCCTGATGATACAGCAAAGGCAACACGTGATGGCACATTAGCCTTAATCAAACCACTAATGACGTCAACAGACGGACGTTGTGTGGCAAGAATCATGTGAATACCCGCAGCACGCGCTTTTTGCCCTAGACGAATAATCGCATCTTCCACTTCTTTGCTGGCAACCATCATCAAGTCAGCCAACTCATCAACAATAACTACAATCAATGGTAAAGGAATTTGTTTTTGTTCAGATTGCGCATTAAATTCTTCAACTTTAGCATTGTAGCCTGCGATATTTCGCACCCCAAAATGACTAAAGAGTTCATAACGATTTTCCATTTCATCAACCACTTTTTGAAGTGCTCTTGCTGCCTTACGTGGATTGGTTACTACAGGAATTAGCAAATGCGGAATATCATTATAAACTGACAATTCAACCATTTTAGGGTCAATCATCATGAATTTGACTTGGTCTGGGCGAGCTTTCATCAATATACTTGCAATAATCCCATTAACGGCAACTGATTTACCAGAACCTGTTGAACCAGCGACAAGCAAGTGTGGCATACGAGCAAGGTCAAAAGTACGTGCTGTTCCGTTAACAGCCTTACCAAGTGGTACTTCCAATAATTTATTAGGGTCTGTATTTGCTTGTTCCCAAAGTTCACGGAAGGTTACCGTTGCAATTTCTGAGTTAGGAACTTCGATACCGACCAACGATTTTCCTGGAATTGGTGCCTCGATACGAACATCTTTAGCGGCAAGTGCAAGTGCCAAATCATCGGCCAAATTTGAAATGCGGTTAACACGCACCCCAACTGCTGGTTTGACTTCGTATTTCGTAACAGACGGTCCATCTCCGCACGTTCAACTTTGACATCAATCCCAAAGCTATTAAACGTATCTTCTAAGACTTTGATATTTCTGCGAACGAGATTTTTTTCCTTAGACTGATTTTTAGGTTTATCTGGTGCAAATAAGTCAATCGTTGGTAGTTTATAAAGAAGATTTGCTTTCGCCGTGAAATCAACTTCTAACGGTTCGCCGTCATCTTCTTCATCAAGTATAGCTTGCGTAGCTTCTTGCGACGGTGACGAATCCATTGTCGGATAATCTTCAAGTGGCGGTTCTTCTAAGCCATCCAAAGTGTGGTCATATGCCAAAATTTCAGGTTCAGTAGGTGAGTCATTTTCTGGAAGATTATCAAATAGCGAAGTCTCATTGTCAGTAGGATTCTCTAAAATTTCTCCTGTTTCTTGGTCAACAGTCATTTGAGCCAAGCGTTCTTCTTCCTCTTTCTGAGCTTTTTCCTGACGTTTTTGTTCAGCAAGTGCTTTTTTCTCTTCTCGTTTTACAAAGCGTTTTTGCTTTCTAATTTCGTTTTTAGCAGCCCATTCTTGGGATTTTTCTTTAAAAAATTCTACGATATCGTAAACTTCCCACGGACTCATCAAAAAGAGCCCCAAGATGATAAACAACGCCCCGATCAGAAATGTGCCAACATTTGAAAAAAGAAAGGCTACGGGTTTATAAAGAACAGCACCAAGCATTCCTCCACCGACAAACTTGCTTACTTTAAAATTGATAATGTCACCATAAAGCAAGCGAGCTGTTGTTGAAAAGACTTCCTTGTCACGATAAGCTGTCAATGAAAATAGGTAAGCATGCCATTCAAGCAACAACCCAATCATTGTCACCACAAAACCACCGACAAGCCCTGTCTGTTTATGAAACCATTTAAATCCAATTAAATAGATAAGTACCGCAAACATTAGGAAGTAAGCCAAACTTCCCACCACGAATCTGACGATATTGTAAACTGTTATGCCAAAAATTCCTAGACGAGCAATCGCAAAGAAAAAAATAACAGCTGTCACAATTGCCAAAATAAAACGTTGCAGTGCTTTCTGTCTTTTTATTTCTGCTTTTGTTGGTCGCCGTGATTTACGACCTTTTTTTCTACTTTTTGATTTTGCCATAACCTTATTATAGCATTTTTTAAGCTTTTAGGTTATTTCGATAAAAATATGATAAAATGGAATAACTAATATCACTTCTATTTATAAACTTGTGGATAAGTTGATTTCAAATGATGATTATGCACACGTGTTATCACCAGAATATCCACAAGCTGTTGATGATTTTGAGCTGTTTAGGAGGCAACATGAAAAAATTTTGGTCTTTTGGATTAATGGTATTATGCCTAGCTAGTTTATCTGGTTGTGAAAACATTACACGCGCTATTCGTGGTGATGATTATGTCAATGCAAAAATAGCAGCGAGTTCTTCAGAAGCTGCTGCTTCTGCTTCAGCAAGCGCCAGCGCATCCTCATCAAAAGCTTACCAAAAAGAATTAAAGAAAGCTTTAAGTGCTGACCAATCTGCCTTTCCTCAATTATCAACAGATGTCGTAAATGACGAAGCAGAAGTTATTATGCACACTTCTATGGGAGATATTACCTTAAAACTCTTTCAAAAATACGCACCTTTGGCGGTCGAGAATTTCCTCACACACGCCAAGGACGGTTATTATGATGGTCTGCTATTTCACCGTGTGATTTCAGATTTCATGATTCAATCAGGTGATCCTAACGGAGATGGCACAGGTGGTCAATCTATCTGGAATGGTAAAGACAAGAGTATCGACTCAGGAAATGGATTTGTCAATGAAATCTCACCCTACCTCTATAATATTCGTGGCGCTCTTGCCATGGCAAATGCTGGTGCTGATACCAACGGTAGCCAATTTTTCATCAACCAAAATTCAGATGACCAATCAAGTCAACTCTCATCAGATAATTATCCTCAATCGATTATTGATGCTTATGCTAACGGCGGTAACCCAAGCTTAGATAAAAATTATACTGTCTTTGGACAAGTTATTGATGGCATGGATGTAGTTGATAAAATCGCTGCGGTTGACACTGATGACAATGATAAACCAACGACTGATGTTACCATCACAAGCATTGAGGTCGTGAAAGACTACGATTTTGATTAATGAATTGATCCTCAAATAATTAAAAAATCAAGCTAGGATAACCTGCCTTGATTTTTTGCTTACCTTTTTATTAAAATCATTCCGCTAAAACGCCAAATCTCCCAAGAAAAACAGATTTTTTGCTATAATATAAGAACAGAAAGCGAGACGATATGACGCCAAATAAAGAAGATTACTTAAAATGTATTCATGAACTTGGAGAAACCAGAACTAAAATCACGAACAAACGCATTGCTGAATTAATGAAAGTATCTGCGCCAGCTGTTTCTGAAATGATCAAAAAAATGATTGCCGAGGACCTCATTGTCAAAGATAAAGAGCTTGGCTACTACCTGACCAAAAAAGGCTTGCTTTTGGTTTCAGAACTTTACCGAAAACACCGTTTGATAGAAGTTTTTCTAGCCAACCATCTTCATTACAATGCTGATGAAATTCACCAAGAAGCTGAAGTTTTAGAACATACGGTTTCTACCATTTTTATCGATCGTTTGGAAGAAAATCTTAATTTTCCCGCATTTTGTCCACACGGTGGAACAATTCCAAAAAAGGGTGACTTTTTAGTAGAAATTCATCACCAAACGCTCAGTCAAATTGAAACATTGGGAACTTACAAAATCAGTCGAACACACGATGAAGCTCATTTACTAAACTACCTTGAAGAACATGAATTAGCCATTAATGATGTCGTCGAGTTGATAAAAGTCGATGATTATGCCAAAACGCACACACTCGCCTACCACTCACGACAATTGGTTATCCCAGAAAGAATTGCTGAACAAATTTATGTTGAACGAGTATAATCAGTCAATAACAAAAGGACTCCAAAACCTGGGTTTTGGAGTCCTTTCATTTGGAGCTCGCTTATTGGATAGAATCTCCTTAGATTCCCTCAATCTCAATGGTTTATTAGACATTAATAATTAGCGTTCAG
>OHKR01000126.1_pt1 | contig 9949 bp, 10 predicted proteins | sample 1568901 | NCBI WGS metagenome assembly OHKR01 (sample SAMEA3879515, study PRJEB24766) | human gut metagenome | biome: human-associated habitat; feature: feces | place: USA | collected 1985/1987 | reverse complement strand
TTTGACCAGTTAAACCACCGTAGTGACGTTCGTTCAAGCGCCATGATTTTTCAACTGGTACCCAAAGTTGGTCAGCTGCTTCAAGAGCAAGGTTAGTTGTTTTGATAGCACGTTTAAGAACTGAAGTGTAAGCAAGGTCAAACTCAATACCAGCTTCTTTGATTAATTTACCAGCATCGATCGCCTGTTGTGTACCTTTTTCTGACAAATCAACGTCAGCCCAACCTGTGAAAAGGTTAGCTTTGTTCCATTCTGACTCACCGTGGCGAGCAAAAACCAATTTTACCATTAGATAAAGTCTCCTTTAAAGTAATACAAAGGCTATTAACGCACAGCGAAAAATAGGTGTTAGCATATCAGTCCGGCGACTTAATAAGTTAGACTATTTTTGGCTCAGCATTCTAGCCATATTAATTATTACGACCAAATAAAGTCGCTTACCCTTACTATTCTACCCAAAAAGCTATAAAAAAGCTAGTAAAATTACTAATTTTCTCTAAAAGACTCAATGCCCGCTGGTCATTTTTAACCCGATAATCCCAATGACAACCAAAATCAAAAAAAGGTAGGCAAGCGGTGATAATTGGTCTTTCAGAAAGACAATTCCAACAACTACTGTTCCGATTGCACCAATCCCTGTCCAAATCGGATAAGCAAGACTCATCGGAAGTTCCTTTAACGCACGCGCTAAAAAGACAAAGCTTAAAACCATTCCAAGAATGGTTACCATTGAGTAGCCAAGCCTGCTAAAATTCTCACTTAATTTCATACTCGTTGCCCAAACAACCTCCAATATTCCTGCGAAAATCAAATAAATCCACGTCATTTTGCTCTCCTTTTCTTGATAAAATAAAAAACGGCAACAACACCATTTCTTTATCCAAAAGGATATCCCTACGAAACGATGTTATCGCCATTCCCCACTTTCCGGGGAAAGTGGTAGCTTTCTATATGATTGATGCTATTATAAATCAAATTATTTTTTATGTCAACGTCATGGTACGCATGGCATTCAAGGTTGCGAGAATCGTTACTCCCACATCTGCAAAAATTGCTAGCCACATATTCGCCATTCCGAGGCTCGCTAGTAATAAAACTAGAACTTTGATACCAATTGAGAATATGATGTTTTCATGAGCAATACGAATTGTCTTGCGAGCAATCTTAATCGCTTTGGCAATCTTTGACAATTGGTCGTTCATGACAACCACATCTGCCGCTTCAATGGCAACATCACTTCCTAGACCACCCATGGCAATTCCAACATCAGCTCTGGCTAAAACTGGTGCATCGTTGATACCGTCACCGACAAAGCCAACTGTGGTACGTGGTGATTTTTTAGCAAGATATTTTTCAAGTTCATCAACCTTATCTGTTGGCAATAGCTCCGCTTGATAGTCTGTGATGCCCAGCTCATCAGCGATTTTTTCAGCAACTTCACGACGGTCTCCTGTCAACATCACCAGATGTTTAACGCCAGCTTGTTTGAATTGTTCCAAGGCTTCCTTGGTGTCTGACTTGATGCAATCAGAAATCACAATGTGCCCTGCGTACGCTCCGTCAATAGCAACATGAACGATTGTTCCAACTTTGCTACAAGCCTTCCATTTTGCCCCTAGGCTATCCATGAATTTGGTATTTCCGACAGCAACACTATGTCCATTAATAATAGCGCTGACGCCATATCCTGACTTTTCTGTCACGTCTGTAATGGAACAAGCATCTGCTTCTTTTTCATAAGCTTCGCGAAGCGATTGGGCAATTGGGTGAGTTGAAAAACGTTCCACATGACTGGCTAAATGTAACAACTGCTCATCCGTAATATCATTGGGATGAAGTGCCGTTACTTCAAAAACACCTTCTGTCAATGTCCCAGTTTTATCAAAAAGCAAACTCTCAAGCGAAGCTAGACTTTCCAAATAATTAGACCCTTTAACCAATACACCTGCTTTTGAACAAGCTCCCAATCCTCCAAAAAAGCTCAAAGGAATTGAAATCACAAGTGCACACGGACACGAAATCACAAGAAAAGTCAATGCACGGCTAAACCATTCTGGAAAATTCCCAGCAAAATCACCAGAAACGAGAGGTGGAAAAACAGCCAAAATCACCGCTGCAATCACCACAGTTGGCGTATAAACAGCCGCAAATTTTGTCATGAAATGCTCACTTTTTGACTTGTTAGCAGCAGAATTTTCCAGTAAATCCAGAATCTTGCTTAACGTTGAATCCTTTACAGAATGCAAAACTTTAACACGAATAACCCCTGTCATGTTAATCATTCCTGAAAGCACTTGGTCACCAACTTGAACCGTTTGTGGTAAGCTTTCACCTGTCAAAGCTGCTGTATCAACAGAAGATTCACCAGTAATCAAAATACCATCTATGGCCACTTTTTCTCCAGGATGGATAGAAATGACTTGCCCTTCTTGCACTTCTTGTGGGTCAATATCAACTACCTCATCGCCTTTTTCTAAGTGAACAAGGTCTGGGCGTAAATTTAACAATTCAGCAATTGATTTTTCGCTGCTACCTTCTGCAATATGTTCAAATAATTCACCAACTTGGTAAAATATCATGACAAAAACAGCTTCCGCAAACTCAGATTCATTTGTTATAAAGCTCAAGACAAATGCCCCTAACGTTGCTATCGTCATCAAAAAGTGTTCGCTGAAAACTTTTCCTTTACTGATTTTCAGCACCGCTTTTCTTAAAACATCATACCCAGCAATAAGATATGGTATAGCGTAAAGTGTAGCCTGTACTGGTAAAGATGGTTGTGTTGCCTTTACCACTCCAAAAACTAACAAAAATCCTAAAGTCGCTAGTAAAATCCGTCTAAGGGATTTTTTGTTTTTTTCTGACATTGTCAGTCCTCCTCATAATGCTCCACGACAGAATCTAAAACCTGACTGATATGCTTATCAGCCAAAGCATAAATCTGATTTTTTCCTTCACGTCGTACAGATACAATTTTCAGATTTTTCAACAAGGTCAATTGGTGTGAAATAGCTGATGGGCTCATTTGCAAAATAGCTGCCAGCTCACTAGATTTTAACTCACCTTGGCTTAAGCACCAAATGATTTGTAAACGTGTCCCATTTCCCAAAGCCTTGAAAAAATCTGAAACATTTTCCAATAGCTCTCCCTCAAGCAACTGTTGTGTTTGGCTATCTTCTATCATTTAAAATTACTCCAATATCAATTTATAAAACAATTGAACAATTGCTCAATTGTTTTATGATTAAAATATAGCACTTTTACCACTTTTTTTCAAGGAAATACTGGATTTTTTCAAAAATAAGAAATTTGTGCTACAATTTTTGTATATACAAATTTTTGGGAGGTAGTAATGAAAGCTTTTGCACTTACAGATAGCTCACAACGAGCAATTTCTGATTTAGCAATAATAGATATTCCAAAACCTAAGATTTCAGCGAACGACGTTCTCGTCAAAGTGACCGCTGTCGGACTTAACCCTGTTGATTTCAAAGTTATCGAAAACGGCGTCGATGCTTGGACATTTCCACATATCGTTGGTATGGATGTTGTCGGAGAAATCGTTGAGCTTGGTGAGCATGTCACTCAATTTCAAATCGGTGACCGTGTGGCTGGGCATGGCAATTTAACCAAACAAGGTTGCCTAGCTGAATTTGCCAGCGTCCCTGCTTACCAATTAACCAAAATTCCTGACAGCATTTCTCATACTGACGCTGCTGCACTACTCTGTAATGGATTGACCGCTTATCAGGCACTATTTCGTAAAGCAACACTCGCTAACAAGAAAACAATTCTCATTCATGCAGGAAGTGGCGGTGTTGGGAGCATTGCCATTCAATTAGCCAAAATGGTTGGCTTGACAGTTTATACCACAGCTTCAACTGCTAAGTTTGATTTTGTCAAATCGCTCGGTGCAGATGTCGTAATTGATTACAAGACAGAAAATGTTAGTAGGCGAATTGCCGAGCTCACTGACGGACTTGGCGTTGACATGATTATCAATACCATTGGTAAAGACGAATCAACCCAAGATTTGAAGCGACTAGCCTATAACGGCAGTCTGATTGCAATTGTCTCACCACCACTCATTGACAATCCAAGTGACTTATTTAGCCGAGCCTTAAGTATTGACGTCTTAAATCTTGGCGGCGCTCATTTATCACACAATCCTCAGCAAGCCCAAGACCTTGCAACAATGACCGAAGAACTCTTTGCACTTGTTCAAGAGCAAAAAGTAAAAGCCCTTGTTAGCCAAACATTCCCATTTGAAGAAACAAAAGAGGCTTTACAACTGATAAAAGACCAAAAAATTACAGGAAAACTGGTCGTTGATATGATTTTAAATCACAAACGTTCGGAAACAACTTGCTTTATTTCTAACTAAATAGTAAAATAAAGATGGCTTAGAATTGTCTTTCTAGCCACTAACACTATTCTTGGAGGATTTTATGGTTTCTACAGTAACAAAAATTGGTGCTTTCGATTTTGACAACTGTTTCATGAATGCCGCTGGCGTTTATTGCATGACTCGTGAAGAATTGGCAGAAATTGATGCCTCTGCAGCTGGTTCTTTCGTTACAAAGACAGGAACATTGACAGCACGCACTGGTAATCCTGAACCACGTTACGCAGACACTAGCCTTGGTTCAATTAACTCAATGGGCTTACCAAATAACGGTTTTCAATATTATCTTGACTACGTTACAGAGCTCCAAAATACGCCAAATAGCAAACATCATTTCTTATCACTTGTTGGCATGTCAGAAGAAGAAACACATACCATTCTTAAAGTCGTCCAAGATTCTGACTACCAAGGATTGGTGGAATTAAACCTTTCTTGTCCAAACGTTCCAGGTAAACCTCAAATCGCCTATGATTTTGAAACAACGGAAACACTCTTAAGAGATATTTTTACCTATTTCACTAAGCCACTTGGTGTGAAATTGCCACCTTACTTCGACATCGCTCATTTTGACCGAGCAGCTGCGATTTTCAATCAATTTCCACTCACTTTTGTGAATTGTATCAATTCTATCGGAAATGGTTTGATTATCGAAGACGAAACCGTGCTTATCAAACCTAAAAATGGCTTTGGCGGTATTGGTGGCGACTATGTCAAACCTACGGCGCTTGCTAATGTCCACGCTTTTTACCAACGCCTTAACCCATCTATCCAAATCATCGGAACAGGCGGTGTCAAAACAGGGCGTGATGCTTTCGAACACATCTTGTGTGGCGCTAGCATGGTTCAACTAGGGACAATTTTACACCAAGAAGGTCCAGAAGTCTTTGAGCGTATTACGAATGAACTAAAAGCCATTATGGAAGAAAAAGGCTATGAAAACCTTGAAGATTTCCGTGGCAAATTAAAATATATTGATTAAATATCACAAAAGCATCTGAGACAATATCCCAGATGCTTTCTTCTTTCTATTATTTTTCACCTCAGAAAGATATAAGTTTTGATGATAAGTTATTTCCTATTTAGTCATTACGCATTAAATTCAAAATTGGTTTTTTGACAAGAAATAATATCACACCAATACCAATACAGATTAAACCTAGAATACCGAAGAATGCTACTTCGGTTTCTTTATTGAAAGATGGTGTAATCAAGGCGTTTACTGCTTGTGATGTTGAGTCTGATAAGAACCAAAGAGCAACCATTTGTGATTGGAAAGCAAGCGGTGCAAGGCGAGTTGAAACAGATAGACCTACTGGAGAAATCAACAATTCACCAGACATTTGAACTGCAAACATTACTACCAACCACATGAAGCTCACGCGACCATGGGTACCATATAGGATACCCGGCACAGCCATAATAAGGTATGAAATCCCAGTCAACAATAGACCCAATCCAAATTTTGAAACTGCAGATGGTTGACGGTCCCCCATTTTGTTCCAAAGCCATACAAACGCAGGTGTCAATATCACGATAAATAACGGATTAAGCAATTGATACCAAGAAGGGTCAATATGAATAGTGACACCAAAAATAGTTGGATTTAGATTTGAACGTGTTTCACCCCAAACTGCAATAACTGTTGAGCTTTGTTCTTCGACTAGCCAAAAAACAATCGAAGATAGGAACAATGGAAGATAGGCTAATAATTGTTTACGTTCAGTACTTGATACTTTATTTGATGTAAACATTGTCGCAAAGTAAATAAATGGAATAACAATACCTGCCCATGAAAGAACATTAATAACATTATTAACAAAGTTTGCTGGATTTAAACGATAAACGAAGAATCCAGCAGCAAGGATAATGACTAAAGCAACACCCAACTTCACTAATAAGCCTCGTTTTTCTTCTTGACTTAATGGGTTAGACGGTTTATTTCCCAATTCTGGGAATTGTTTCATACGTCCAAACCAATAAACAAACAGAGCAACAATCATTCCGATTGCAGCAAGTGAGAAACCTAGGTGATAATTGATACTCTCACCAACTGTCCCTACTACAATAGGAGCAAGCAATGAACCAATGTTAATTCCAACGACAAATATGTTAAATCCCGTATCACGACGTGGGTCATCTGCTGCATACAAGTGACCTACCATGTTTGAAATATTGGATTTTAACATCCCTGTTCCCAGAATAATCAAAAAAAGCGAAATAAAAAGTGAGGTTAAACCAAACGGAGTAGCTAGGACAATATGTCCTAGAGTGATAAGAATACCACCGATAAAAATTGTTTGAGAAGCTCCGAGAATACGGTCTGCAAACCATCCACCGATAATTCCTGAAAGATATACAAGTGCCCCGTAAATACTAACGATAGCCATTGCTTGGGTTTTAGGTAGTCCTAAACCTGCATTAGGCGCGGTAACAGATGCATACAAATAATAAATCAAAATGGCACGCATGCCATAGTACGAGAATCTTTCCCAAAGTTCTGTTTGGAATAATGTAAACAAAGCTTTAGGTTGTCCAAAAAATGTTTTTTCTATTTTTTTATCCATACGCTCTATTATATAAGGAATTTTAGACTTTATCAAGTTAGTTTTTCTGACATCATTTATCACTAATTTCCTAAAAAGCTCATAATATCAAGCATCCTATATTCTAAATTCTCACCCAAAAATTTTGTTATGTTTTTAATAATCAAAAAATAGCTATTAAATCATGTTAGCTTTTAACTTTTTCATCAGCAATGTCTAACATTCAATGTATTTTGTATTACGAAAGAAAAACTCTTCTCTAACATTCCTATTATATTCTTGAATTTTAATTTTCGGATACTCATGATAAAAACTCCCATAAAATTAACCTAACATCTTAATTATGAACGAGTAAAAAAGTGCCCAATGGACACCACTCACTTTTCTATTTCTAGACAAGTAAAAAAACCATCCAACGGACAACTACCAGAATGTAGGCAAAACCTACTTTTTAATAAAGTAAGTTATAAAGAATTATTGTCTTTGTTCAATCTTAGGATTATTTGCGAGCAAAGCGAGCAGCAAAACGATACTTACCGCCGTGGTGAAAGTGACTGCAACATCAATAAAACCAGCCACCCGTAAGTTTTGAGGGAGTGGTACAGAATCCCAATATTCATAGTTCGTTGTACCACCCCCGCACAGTTGACTAGGTTGGTCGCAATTTTGCGAAGCAAAATGAGAACTGCCAGTCAACCACTGCGACTCTTAGGAATTCCTTGGATTCCTTCAACAGTCCACTGGACTGTCGAACCTGCCGACGGCACCACCTAAGGAAAGTATCAAAAAAAGACTTTCTTATCACCAATTGTCCCAGAAGTCATCATCTTCCTTTTGTTGAGTTTCTTCTGTCTTCTCTGTCTTTCCTTGTTCAATAACCTTGCCGTTTTCATCTACTTTAGGTTTTATCACAAAGCTATAAGCGATAAACATGATAACTTTCAAAATTGAAAAAACACCTAAAAAAATGACAACGATTAAAAGGGATTTATTCATAGCACACTCTCTTCTGATTTTTCTCTGTTGATTTTGATAGCTAATAAACTAACTTTCATAGCTTAATTATACCACAAACCATCCAACAAGTTTCTAAAGCTATTTGTTCCCAAAATATCCATAACACAATAAAAAGCCCATCAATCAGGCTACGAAGCGTAATATGATGAACTTTTAAATGTAAATTATTTTACAGCATCTTTAAGTGCTTTACCAGCTTTGAACGCAGGTACTTTTGAAGCTGCAATTTCAATTTCTTCACCAGTTTGTGGGTTACGACCTTTACGAGCTGCGCGTTCGCGAACTTCAAAGTTACCAAAACCGATTAATTGAACTTTTTCGCCTTCAGAAAGGAAGCTTTCGATTGCTGAGAATACTGCATCTACAGCTACTGCTGAATCTTTTTTAGTAAGCTCAGTTGCTTCTGCAACTTTAGCGATTAAATCTTGTTTGTTAGCCATTTAACAAATCCTCCAATTAATTTCTAAGCGTTAACACTTTAACACGTTCTATGATACCCAAAAATAGCTTTTAGGTCAAGTATTAAACGTCTTTTAGTCGTTTTTCTTGTAAATATCAAAATTGAATTGATTACCTACAAGATCAATAGTAGTGGCCTTCAAATAAAGGTCTGCACCATTTTTTAGATTTTGAATATTAATATTGATCGCTGACTCGTTCGGTAAAACTTTAACAAAACTTGGCAATTTATAGCTTGATTTTATATATTTTAAAACCTCTGATTCAGGCAAGGAAAGTGTACCAACTGAAAATGATGTAATTTTAAGCTGAACCGCACCAGAATCAAGACGGCTAGGTTGAAAATAAATATAAAGTGGCACTTTAGAGCCTAAAAGGGTATATGTCCCTTCAAACATAATCGCTGATGATGTAGCATAGACGGTATAGGACATTTGGTCTGTCTGATAATCCTCCAGATAAGCAGCAACAGTGTCGTTTAATTGCTCACGATTTGTTGAAAAAGTCCCAACTTTAACGCTATCCGTTTTTTTAGAACTACCGCTCTCAACCGCTGGTTCTCTCACTTGAATCAAACGACTAGCAACAACGCCCACAAACGCAATATTTATAGACAAAATGAGAAGAAATCCCCATTTCCACCAATTAATCTTCTTTCCATTCTTCTTTAGTTTCACTGATTTTCTCCATTGTTACATCTGACATGATTTGGTAACCAATATTATTTGGGTGAAAATGGTCACCGCTAAAAAGGACATCATTAATCACGGTTGTCTGGTCACCAGAAGTTGAAACAATCCCTTCTTCACCATTAATTCCCTTATATAAGTCATCGTTGATAGGTACAAAATAGACATTGGCATACTCTTCGGTGACACTTTCAGTAGCGTTATTCCAATTATCGACGATTTCTTGCATTTCCGTCATATCAGGGAAATTGAGGTAGAATGGATTGTAAATGCCCAAAATATAAATTGGCAAATCTTCATTCTCTGCACGCGCTAATTCAATAATCTGACGCAAGCGTTTTTGATAAGATTTGGCAGGTTTGGTAAAAGTAGAAACAGACAAACTCGTTAAATTCTTTCGAATAACTGCCATGACATCATTTCCACCAACGGTTAGGGTCATCATATCTGCCTTAACCAATGATTTTTGAATGTCTGTCTTTTCTTGCATCCGCTGCAAAATTTGCTTGCTGGTATTTCCAGAAACACCGTAATTACTATCAGTAACTTGATAGTCATAAGTATCTGTTAAACTTTGCGCCAGCAAAGGAACAAAACCACCTTGGTTAGTAGTGTCACCGACTCCTTCCGTCAACGAATCACCAATCGCCACATAATGAAACGGTGTCGCTTCTTGTGCCAAAAAATCTTTCTTTGTTAGCTCTGTATCAGATTTTGGAATCAGCACACTAAAAATGACAATAAACAGAAGAAGGCTTGCTAAAAAGAAAGCAAACCCAGTTAAAATATTCTTTTTCTTACTCATAACGTACCATTACCGCAAAGGCATTTTCACC
>OHKR01000124.1_pt1 | contig 10101 bp, 8 predicted proteins | sample 1568901 | NCBI WGS metagenome assembly OHKR01 (sample SAMEA3879515, study PRJEB24766) | human gut metagenome | biome: human-associated habitat; feature: feces | place: USA | collected 1985/1987 | reverse complement strand
GGTTTTCGGCAAACTCCGGGCGCAGCGCCAGCACGTTTCCGTCGGCATCAATCGGTGCGGGCGTCGAGCCGGTACTGTCAACGCCAATCCCGACCACAGCTGCGCGCTGTTCGACGCTAAGCTCTGCAAGCACGGTTTTCAGTGCCGCTTCCATTGACTCAATGTAGTCACGCGGATGATGACGGAACTGGTTATTCGGGGCATCACAAAATTGCCCTTTCTGCCAACGGGGATACCACTCTACGCTGGTGGCGATCTCTTCACCGGTAGCGCAGTCCACCGCCAAAGCTCGCACAGAATCACTGCCAAAATCGAGGCCAATTGCAATCGCCATCGTTTCACTCCATCCAAAAAAACGGGTATGGAGAAACAGTAGAGAGTTGCGATAAAAAGCGTCAGGTAGGATCCGCTAATCTTATGGATAAAAATGCTATGGCATAGCAAAGTGTGACGCCGTGCAAATAATCAATGTGGACTTTTCTGCCGTGATTATAGACACTTTTGTTACGCGTTTTTGTCATGGCTTTGGTCCCGCTTTGTTACAGAATGCTTTTAATAAGCGGGGTTACCGGTTGGGTTAGCGAGAAGAGCCAGTAAAAGACGCAGTGACGGCAATGTCTGATGCAATATGGACAATTGGTTTCTTCTCTGAATGGTGGGAGTATGAAAAGTATGGCTGAAGCGCAAAATGATCCCCTGCTGCCGGGATACTCGTTTAACGCCCATCTGGTGGCGGGTTTAACGCCGATTGAGGCCAACGGTTATCTCGATTTTTTTATCGACCGACCGCTGGGAATGAAAGGTTATATTCTCAATCTCACCATTCGCGGTCAGGGGGTGGTGAAAAATCAGGGACGAGAATTTGTCTGCCGACCGGGTGATATTTTGCTGTTCCCGCCAGGAGAGATTCATCACTACGGTCGTCATCCGGAGGCTCGCGAATGGTATCACCAGTGGGTTTACTTTCGTCCGCGCGCCTACTGGCATGAATGGCTTAACTGGCCGTCAATATTTGCCAATACGGGTTTCTTTCGCCCGGATGAAGCGCACCAGCCGCATTTCAGCGACCTGTTTGGGCAAATCATTAACGCCGGGCAAGGGGAAGGGCGCTATTCGGAGCTGCTGGCGATAAATCTGCTTGAGCAATTGTTACTGCGGCGCATGGAAGCGATTAACGAGTCGCTCCATCCACCGATGGATAATCGGGTACGCGAGGCTTGTCAGTACATCAGCGATCACCTGGCAGACAGCAATTTTGATATCGCCAGCGTCGCACAGCATGTTTGCTTGTCGCCGTCGCGTCTGTCACATCTTTTCCGCCAGCAGTTAGGGATTAGCGTCTTAAGCTGGCGCGAGGACCAACGCATTAGTCAGGCGAAGCTGCTTTTGAGCACTACCCGGATGCCTATCGCCACCGTCGGTCGCAATGTTGGTTTTGACGATCAACTCTATTTCTCGCGAGTATTTAAAAAATGCACCGGGGCCAGCCCGAGCGAGTTTCGTGCCGGTTGTGAAGAAAAAGTGAATGATGTAGCCGTCAAGTTGTCATAATTGGTAACGAATCAGACAATTGACGGCTTGACGGAGTAGCATAGGGTTTGCAGAATCCCTGCTTCGTCCATTTGACAGGCACATTATGCAAGCATTGCTGGAACACTTTATTACCCAATCCACCGTGTATTCATTGATGGCGGTGGTGTTGGTGGCCTTTCTGGAGTCGCTGGCGCTGGTCGGTTTGATTCTACCCGGTACGGTGCTGATGGCGGGGCTGGGAGCGCTGATTGGCAGCGGCGAGTTAAGTTTCTGGCACGCCTGGCTGGCAGGGATTATTGGCTGCTTGATGGGCGACTGGATTTCTTTCTGGCTGGGTTGGCGTTTTAAAAAGCCGTTGCATCGCTGGTCATTTCTGAAGAAAAACAAAGCACTACTTGATAAAACTGAACATGCGTTGCATCAACACAGCATGTTCACCATTCTGGTCGGTCGTTTTGTTGGCCCGACGCGTCCGCTGGTGCCAATGGTGGCGGGAATGCTGGATCTGCCGGTGGCTAAATTTATTACGCCGAATATTATCGGCTGCCTGCTGTGGCCGCCGTTTTACTTCCTGCCAGGGATTCTGGCGGGCGCGGCGATCGATATTCCTGCCGGAATGCAGAGCGGTGAGTTTAAATGGTTGCTGCTGGCAACAGCGGTGTTTTTGTGGGTTGGTGGCTGGCTGTGCTGGCGGTTATGGCGCAGCGGTAAAGCGACTGACCGTTTGAGTCATTATTTGTCCCGCGGTCGTTTGTTGTGGCTGACGCCGTTGATTTCTGCCATCGGCGTGGTGGCGCTGGTGGTGTTAATTCGCCACCCGTTGATGCCGGTGTATATCGATATTTTGCGTAAAGTGGTTGGGGTTTAGGAGATAGTCTTGTGCGGGTTGCCTGATGCGACGCTTGCCGCGTCTTATCAGGCCTACAAAACGCACTACCCGTAGGTCGGATAAGGCGTTCACGCCGCATCCGACAGTGCATACTAACCCGTAATCCCCAATAGTGCCGAAGCACTCGCCTTACCGCTCAACAACTCATTGGTCATACCCTGCCAGGCGATGCGCCCGTCGGCGACTACTACCGAGCGCGTGGCGATCCGCGCCGCATCTTCCACGCTGTGCGACACCATCAATAGCGTCATTTTTTGCTGCTGGCAGCTCGTGCTCACCAGCGTCAACATCTCCTGACGTAACGCCGGATCGAGCGCAGAGAACGGTTCATCGAGCAATAAAATCGGCTGTTCGCGTACCAGACAACGCGCTAACGCCACTCGCTGTCGCTGACCGCCGGAAAGCTCGCCCGGTAACCGCGCCATTAAATTATCAATCCCCATCTGGCGGGCGATAGCGTGCATTTTCCCCTGCTGTACCGCGTTCAGTTTCAATCCCGGATTTAGCCCCAGCCCGATGTTCTGTGCGACCGTCAGGTGGCTGAACAGGTTGTTCTCCTGAAACAGCATCGACACCGGACGGCGTGACGGCGGCATAGTTGTGTGATCTACGCCATCGATAGTCAGCGAACCGCTGGCTGGCGTCAGAAAACCGGCGATCAAATTCAGCAGGGTACTTTTACCCGCGCCGCTTGGCCCGAGGATCGCCACCTGCTCGCCGCGTTCCACCGTTAAGCTAAAACGCATCGGCAAATGGTGGTAAAGCCAGGTGATATCAGTCAGTTTTAACATTTCGCCCCGGTAGTTTTTCAATCACGGTAAACAGCAGAAAACAGAGCAGCAGCAGAATTAACGCGGTGACCGCACCGTCCTGGCTGCGATAGGAGCCAATTTGCTGGTAGAGATAAAACGGCAGGGTGCGGAAATCATCGTTACCGAACAACGCCACCACGCCAAAATCACCAATCGACAGCACGCATGCAAAGGCCAGCGCCTGCGCCAGTGGACGTTTCAGGGCGCGCAGCTCCACCACTTTTAAGCGTGACCAGCCTTCAATCCCCAGCGACTGACATAACATGCTGTAGCGGGCGGTGATATCGCGCATCGGGTTTTCCAGCACTTTCAGCGCATAAGGGATCGCCATTAACGCATTGGTGAAAATCACAATGCCGTCAGCAGATTGTGGCAGGCCGATAGTGTTGTTGAGCAGTAAAAAGAAGCCGGTAGCCAGCACAATCCCCGGCATGGCGAGGATCAACATGCCGCTCATCTCCAGCACCTGACCCGCCAGCATTTTCTGCCGCGCCCGCAGTTCGCGACTGCTCCATAGCAGCATCATGGTCAGCACTACGCACAATACACCTGCCGCCAGCGCAATACGCATCACCGCCAGTAACGGTGGCAGCAACAGCAGCAGCGCCAGCACAATTAACACCGTGTCGCAAATGCGGCTATGCAGACGATCGTCCGGGTCGCGCCAGCCTTGCAGCAGCGTGGTGCCGGGCGCAATGGCCTTACTCAATCGCTGACTCAACAGCACCAGCCCGAGGCAGCACACCATCTGGAGCAGCGCCAGCATTGCCGCGCGGGCAGGATCGTAGTCGTAACTCAGCGCCTGATAGATTGCCAGCTCGATAGTGGTCGCCTGCGGACCGCCCCCCAGCGATAGCACGGTGGCGAAGCTGGCGAAACAGAGCATAAAGATAAGCGCAGCAACCGGCGGGATTTGTCGCCGTAACCACGGCCATTCGACGAAGCGGAAAAAATGCCAGCTACGCATCCCAAGCTGGGCGGCAAGTTGACGCTGTTCGCCGGGGATGTTTTCCAGTGCCTGGAGTAATAAGCGGCTCGCCATCGGCAGATTAAAAAACACATGGGCCAGCAAAATACCTTGCAGGCCGTAGGGCGAAAAGGTCCACTCCAGACCGAGCGATTGGCAGAGTGTTGCCAGCCAGCCCTGGCGACCATAGACGCTAAGAATGCCGAAAACAGCGACCAACACCGGGAGGATCAAGGTCATTGCACACAGACGCAACAGCGCCAGCCGACCCGGAAAGCGCCTGCGATAGAGCGCGCGGGCGAGGAATATCGCGGGTATGACAGAGAGCAGTGCCGAGAGAAACGCCTGCCAGAAGGAGAAGCGCACCACATGCCACAGATAGCTGTCCTGCCAGACTGCCACCCAGTCATCCTGCGGCGCGTTCCACCACAGGGCGAGAAACGCCGCCAGCGCAACCGCTACCACCAGCGTGGTGGCGCTTACACCTGGAATTAACCAGCCGGGAATTAACGGCTGACGGCGCGTTGCCATTCGCTAATCCATGCCTGACGTTGTGCCGCCACTTCGGCTGGCGTGAACTCCAACGTGGTTGCGGGTTTGGTCAATTTTTCAAAACCGGCAGGCAGCGTGACGTTTGCCACCGGATACATCCAGTTGCCGGTTGGGATCGCATTCTGGAAAGCCGGAGAAACCATAAACTGGAGGAATTTTTGCGCCAGCTCCGGCTGCTTGCTGGCAGCGGTGCGGGCGGCGACTTCCACTTGCAGATAGTGACCTTCGCTGAAGTTCGCGGCGGCGTAGTTATCTTTCTTCTCTTCGAGAATGTGATAAGCCGGAGAGGTGGTGTAACTCAGTACCAGATCGCTTTCACCTTTTAAAAACAGGCCGTAGGCTTCGCTCCAGCCTTTGGTGACCGTGACCGTTTTCTTCGCCAGTTTCTGCCAGGCTTGTGGGGCGTCATCGCCATAGACTTTTTGCATCCATAGCAACAGACCCAGCCCCGGTGTACTGGTGCGCGGATCCTGATAAATCACCCGCCAGTTTTGATCGCTCTCAACCAGTTCTTTCAGGCTTTGTGGCGGGTTTTTCAGTTTGTTCTTGTCATAAACGAAGGCGAAGTAGCCATAATCAAACGGTACGAAAGTGTCATTATTCCAGCCGCCGGGAACGTTAACGGCATCCGCTGCCACACCGCTTTTGGCAAACAGTCCGGTTTTACTGGCGGCGTCTAACAGGTTGTTATCCAGCCCCAGCACCACATCGGCTTTACTGTTTTTGCCTTCCATCCGTAGACGGTTGAGAAGCGAAACGCCATCTTCCAGCGCCACCAGTTTCAGTTCGCAATTACAGTCGGCTTCAAAGGCTTTTTTAACCACCGGACCAGGCCCCCAGTCGGCGGCGAAGGAATCGTAGGTATAAACAGTCAGAACGGGTTTAGCGAAAACGGGCGCTGTGCACAGCAACAGCAGGGGCAGACATTTTTTTAACACTTTGCACCTCAAAAAAGAGTGGCAAAGGACTTGAGAAGGAGCCTCAAATCCCTTCGCCGGCGTTATCCGGATCAGGTTCGACGGGTATTTTCTCAGCGCACGCGTACGCGTGGCACCCCGTTGAGAACGGCGTTAGTGTAGTGATTTTGTTATCAACCAGCAATCATGGATCCGGTGGCGCAAACCACGCTGATTTAAAATCGAACCAGCCGAGGGTATTCATGCGCAGGCCGCGCATACTGCGTTGCCCCTGAATGATCAGCCAGTGGTGCAATAATGGCACCATCGCTTTGCTGGCGACCAGTTGCTGGCACCAGTTCGCCAGATTCATCTCGCCATTGCGCCAGCGAGCAGCGTCGGCTTGCCAGTCAATGGGAATGCAATGTTGTAGCAGTGGCACTTCGCATAAATGTGCGAAAACAGAGAAGTCCAGCGGCAGGGTAAAGTTGGCGCTGTTTAGCCAGATATCACTTTCGATCTCTCCTGTATGCCACTGATCGTAGTCGATCTCTTTGATTTTCAGCGTGACCTGGTGACTTGCCAGAATCTGCTGCATGATCCCGGCAATCACCCGATGCTCACTGTGATCCTGATAAAAGGTTAGGGTGAGGCTTTCCAGGCCAGCCGGTTTTTCGCTCTTTATGGTGCGGGCATGGTGCCAACGGGGGAGCAGTCCATAAGCCGGGAACCACAGTTGCTGGTACTGTTCCTCAGCGAAATAGACCAGATTAGTTGGAGAAAGCACATAGCTTACCCAGTCCCTGACTTGCTGATTCGCCCCGCGATGGGTGCGGCTGTCGAACAGTAAATAGTAGCAACCTTCCTCCAGGCGGCTTTCAATCTCTTTTTCCTCGCCCTGTGGACCTTTTAGCATCAGCCCTCCGGCTGGCTCGTCGGCAATTTCCGGCAGAACCCAGACGTTAACTTCGTCGATTAATGCCCGGTAACCGAAGAAGTCATCGAATGCCTGAATTTTCAGTTGATTGGTGCTGTTGCGAATCACCGCATACGGACCGGTGCCGATGGGATGGCTGGCAAAGTTACTGAGGGTTTCCCATTCGCGCGGCAGGATCATCGCCGGAACTTGCCCCAGCAGTAACGGTAACCAGCGGTCCGGTTGCGTGAGATGGATATCCAGCGTCCAGGGCGTCGGCGACACAATGTCAGCAATATGCGAATAGAGCGGCAGCGTATTGATTCGTTTTAAAGAGGCGATCACATCGTCCATTTCCAGTTCACGACCATGGTGAAAATGGACTCCTGGACGCAAAAAGAAACGCCAGTGAAGCGGTGAAATTTGCTGCCAGTGGTGGGCGATGTCTGCTTCCAGTTCCCCATTTTCCTCATTTATGCGCGTTAGCGAACTGAAGATTTGCCGGGCGATATGGGTTTCGGAACGGCGCAATGCGCTGCCAGGTAGCAGATTACGCAACGGACGATAGTAGAGCACGCGCAGGATGTGCCGCCCCTGGCGGAAGCTGCGGCCCAGATGAGAAACCAGCATTTGCCGCACAGTCGCTTTGTCGCCAAGCCGCGATCCTGCATGGTGTTGAGCAGGGTGCGCATATGACGACGCGAGCAGCTCAATAACGCTGCCAGTTCGTTGAGCGTTGTGTCCTGCGATTTACCCTCGCAGCATTGCCACAGGCGGATGAACTGTTGTTGCAGACGAGCAGATGGCATAAAAGGGGAACTCCTGTGCAAAAGACAGCAATTTTATTTTCCCTATATTAAGTCAATAATTCCTAACGATGAAGCAAGGGGGTGCCCCATGCGTCAGTTTTATCAGCACTATTTTACCGCGACAGCGAAGTTGTGCTGGTTGCGTTGGTTAAGCGTCCCACAACGATTAACCATGCTTGAAGGACTGATGCAGTGGGATGACCGCAATTCTGAAAGTTGACTTGCCTGCATCATGTGTGACTGAGTATTGGTGTAAAATCACCCGCCAGCAGATTATACCTGCTGGTTTTTTTTATTCTCGCCGCGCTAAAAAGGGAACGTATGATCTGGATAATGACGATGGCTCGCCGTATGAACGGTGTTTACGCGGCATTTATGCTGGTCGCTTTTATGATGGGGGTGGCCGGGGCGCTACAGGCTCCTACATTGAGCTTATTTCTGAGTCGTGAGGTTGGCGCGCAACCTTTCTGGATCGGCCTCTTTTATACGGTGAATGCTATTGCTGGGATCGGCGTAAGCCTCTGGTTGGCAAAACGTTCTGACAGTCAGGGCGATCGGCGAAAACTGATTATATTTTGCTGTTTGATGGCTATCGGCAATGCGCTATTGTTTGCATTTAATCGTCATTATCTGACGCTTATCACCTGTGGTGTGCTTCTGGCATCTCTGGCCAATACGGCAATGCCACAGTTATTTGCTCTGGCGCGGGAATATGCGGATAACTCGGCGCGAGAAGTGGTGATGTTTAGCTCGGTGATGCGTGCGCAGCTTTCTCTGGCATGGGTTATCGGTCCACCGTTGGCCTTTATGCTGGCGTTGAATTACGGCTTTACGGTGATGTTTTCGATTACCGCCGGGATATTCACACTCAGTCTGGTATTGATTGCATTTATGCTTCCGTCTGTGGCGCGGGTAGAACTGCCGTCGGAAAATGCTTTATCAATGCAAGGTGGCTGGCAGGATAGTAACGTACGGATGTTATTTGTCGCCTCGACGTTAATGTGGACCTGCAACACCATGTACATTATTGATATGCCGTTGTGGATCAGTAGCGAGTTAGGATTGCCAGACAAACTGGCGGGTTTCCTGATGGGGACGGCAGCTGGACTGGAAATACCAGCAATGATTCTGGCTGGCTACTATGTCAAACGTTATGGTAAGCGGCGAATGATGGTCATAGCAGTGGCGGCAGGAGTACTGTTTTACACCGGATTGATTTTCTTTAATAGCCGTATGGCGTTGATGACGCTGCAACTTTTTAACGCTGTATTTATCGGCATTGTTGCGGGTATTGGGATGCTATGGTTTCAGGATTTAATGCCTGGAAGAGCGGGGGCAGCTACCACCTTATTTACTAACAGTATTTCTACCGGGGTAATTCTGGCTGGCGTTATTCAGGGAGCAATTGCACAAAGTTGGGGGCACTTTGCTGTCTACTGGGTAATTGCGGTTATTTCTGTTGTCGCATTATTTTTAACCGCAAAGGTTAAAGACGTTTGATGACGTGGACGATAGCGGAAAGCCCGGTCATTTGACCGGGCAAGGGGATTAATTCATAAACGCAGGTTGTTTTGCTTCATAAGCGGCAATGGCGTCGTCGTGCTGCAAGGTAAGCCCAATACTGTCCAGACCGTTCATCATGCAGTGGCGGCGGAAGGCATCGATGGTAAAGCGATAGGTTTTCTCTCCCGCTTTCACCTCTTGCGCTTCCAGATCCACGTCGAAATGGATCCCCGGATTAGCTTTCACCAGCGCAAACAGTTCGTCCACTTCTGCATCGCTTAATTTCACCGGCAGCAGCTGGTTGTTAAAGCTATTGCCGTAGAAGATGTCAGCAAAACTCGGCGCAATCACCACTTTAAAACCGTAGTCGGTCAATGCCCAGGGCGCGTGCTCACGCGAAGAGCCACAGCCGAAGTTTTCTCGTGCCAGCAAAATGGAAGCGCCCTGATACTGCGGGAAGTTCAGCACGAAGTCCGGGTTTGGCTGTTGGCCTTTTTCATCCAGAAAACGCCAGTCGTTAAACAGATGCGCGCCAAAACCCGTACGGGTCACTTTCTGCAAAAACTGTTTCGGGATGATTGCATCGGTATCGACATTGGCGGCATCCAGCGGAACCACCAGGCCTGTGTGTTTGATAAATTTCTCTGCCATGGTGTGCTCCTTATTTAATGTTGCGAATGTCGGCGAAATGTCCGGTCACAGCAGCAGCGGCAGCCATTGCCGGGCTGACCAGATGCGTGCGCCCGCCGCGCCCCTGGCGGCCTTCAAAGTTACGGTTGCCGGACAGCACCGCACCGACGGTTAAATCGCCTTTTTTGATTGCCGTTTCGATAGGATCGGGCAGCGGCCCAGAGTTACCAATACAGGTGGTACAACCGTATCCCACAAGGTTAAACCCCAGTTCGTCGAGATACGGTGTCAGTTTCGCTTTTGCCAGATAATCAGAAACGACTTTCGAACCCGGTGCCAGCGACGCTTTGACCCATGGTTGCCGCTTGAGGCCCAGAGTTACGGCTTTTTTCGCCAGCAAGCCTGCGGCCATCAGCACACTTGGGTTAGAGGTGTTGGTGCACGAGGTTATCGCAGCAATGACCACAGCGCCATCAGGTAACTGATACTGATGTCCGTTCATAACATAATCGACCGGCTGGCGATCTTTATGCGTGGCATTCACTTCCAGTTCGTTACTGGCGGCAAATGCTTTTGGTACATCGGGCAGTGCAA
>OHKR01000117.1_pt1 | contig 10237 bp, 10 predicted proteins | sample 1568901 | NCBI WGS metagenome assembly OHKR01 (sample SAMEA3879515, study PRJEB24766) | human gut metagenome | biome: human-associated habitat; feature: feces | place: USA | collected 1985/1987 | reverse complement strand
GTCGTGGCGGTGATCGTTATGGGACTGGTGTTGTATGCCGGATAGCCGCAAAGCCAGACGCATTGCCGACCCAGGACTGCAGCCGGAGCGCACATCACTGGCGTGGTTTCGTACCATGCTGGGCTATGGCGCGTTGATGGCGTTGGCTATCAAACACAACTGGCACCAGGCGGGCATGTTATTCTGGATTTCGATTGGCATTCTCGCCATCGTGGCGCTGATCCTCTGGCACTACACCCGTAATCGCAATTTAATGGATGTCACGAATAGCGATTTTTCCCAATTTCACGTAGTCCGTGACAAATTTTTGATCTCCCTCGCGGTGTTATCTCTCGCAATACTGTTTGCTGTAACGCATATACATCAACTTATCGTATTTATTGAGAGAGTCGCATGACAGGAAGTCAGGTCATTGATGCTGAAGAGGACAGGCATAAACTGGTTGTAGAGTACAAGGATGCTCTGCAACCTGCCGATTTTTATCACAATTTCAAACAGCGGGGCATCCGCTCCGTACAGCTCATTCCCTATCTTGAATTTGATGACCGGGGCGATCTGACGGCCGCTTCGGTGACAGCAGAGCTGTGGGGGAAATTTTTAATTGCCCTGTTCGAGTGTTGGGTGCGGGCAGATATCAGTCGTATCTCGATTGAGCTTTTTGACGCCACCTTACAAAAATGGTGTGGCAGCGAAAACCCGCAACCGCGCTGTGACTGCCAGGCGTGCGACTGGCATCGCCTGTGCCCGCACGCTCGGCAGGAGACGCCAGACAGCGTGCTTTGTGCGGGCTATCAGGCGTTTTATTCTTACTCCGCACCGCATATGCGGGTGATGCGTGATCTGATAAAGCAGCATCGTTCTCCCATGGAGCTGATGACGATGCTGCGGTGACGTGCGCTTAAACGGGCTGCCCCTGATGCGACATCCGCGTCGCCAGCGGCAGCCAGCACAGCACGATCAACAATCCCATTAAGGTCATCAACAACCCCAGGCTGCCCTGACCGGTTTGCGGCAACATCGCAGAGAGCGACGCCAGCACGCCGGAACCAATGTTTTGCAGACCGCCGACCAGCGCGCCAGCCGTGCCCGCCAGGAAGGGGAACGGCTCCATCGCGCCGCTGGTCGCCAGCGGAAACAGCATCCCGGCACCGAAAAAGAACAGCGCGGCGGGAACGAGCAGCGTCCAGACATTCATCACGCCAAACCAGTCGGGGATCCACATCAGCAAGCCAGCCAGCAGGCAGCAGATAACCGACTGCCACATTAACGTGGAGAAGCGTTTATTGGGACGTCCGGCAAACCATGCGCCAAAAAACGCTGCCGGAATCGGCAGAATAAACAAAATACTGACCGTCATACTGCTCAGCCCTAACACCGCGCCCATCAGCACGCCGGAGCAGGCTTCAAAGGCGGCAATCCCGGCCAGACCGCCAATCAGCATCAGCAAATAACAGTTAAAACCGCTGTTACCGAAAAGCGTTTTATAACTGGTAAGCAGGCGCGTGCGCGGTGCATCGACCGGACGCGTTTCCGGCATCCAGCGGGCCATACTGAAGGTCACACCAGCACAAAGAACCAACAAAAAGAGATAACAGGCGCGCCAGTTCCACATCGTATCCAGCAGACCGCCGATTAGCGGTGCGAGCAACGGACTGACGAGAATCCCCATGTTTAACAGGCTGTTAGCATGGCGCAACTGTGTCCGTTCATATAAATCTCGCGGTAAAGTACGCGCCATTACGCCGCCAACGCCGGTGCCCATCCCCTGCATCGCGCTGGCGGCAATCAACACCGTCAAACTGGAGGTCGTGACCGCGACCAGCGTTGCCAGCATAAAAATGGACATTCCGACGAGGATCACCGGTCGGCGGCCCACGCGGTCGGAAATCGGGCCATAAAACAGCTGTGAGACACCGTAAGTCAGCAGATAAGCGCCCATTACGCTCTGCACCGCCCCTTCACGGACGTTGAGATCGCGCGCCATATCGGCAATAGCTGGAATATAAATGGTTTGCGCCATCTGACCGACGGCCACGAGTAATACCAACATCAATAACAAATTGACGTTTCTTTGCCTTTTCATTATCACGGATGCTTTTATAAAAATAATTAGAATAAGTCACTACGCATTCCCATAAATGCGGGAGAGGAATCTATCACATTGATGAATGTTAGCCAGATATACGCCAGGAATGGGGAATTGTTTAGCGGCAGAATATGTAAACAAAAGCGGCAATAAATGTTGCCGGGAGAGATGGTAGGGCGGATAAGATGCGTCAGCATCGCATCCGACACCAACCCGCACGCTAAATATAAAAGGGGAGCGGTTTCCCGCTCCCCTTTGGTGCGACTTGAATCTGAATTACTTCAGGTATTTCAGAACAGCATCAAGCAGTTGCAGTGCTGCAACAATGAGTTTGAGGATAAGAATGGCGATATCCACCAGGTTCATACGCGTCTCCTGTGGTTCAGGAGCACTGCCAGCTGACGTACCTTTCCGCTGCCTGTTGCCAGCTGTTGTGCACGCGGTATCTCAAGGAGAAACGTTGTGCTTGTTGACATAACACAGTGTGCTCACGCGGGGTTAAGGCGCTGACGGCACCACCCGTTTCAGCCAGGACTTAGTGCGCCGGGTAACGATGCGGCCCCCGCATAACACATTGCGTACAGTGATATTATAGAAGTTTACTGTATAAATAAACAGTAATATTTGGACAAAACGCAAACTGTGATCGATACTCAACTATGCACTAAATACGTCAAAATTCGTGCCGAAATTGCGCGTTCTGCGCGGAACACGTATACTTTCAGTGTTGACATAATACAGTGTGCTTTGCGGTTACCAGCCGCAGGCGACTGACGAAACCTCGCTCCGGCGGGGTTTTTTGTTATCTGCAATTCAGTACAAAACGTGATCAACCCCTCAATTTTCCCTTGCTGAAAAATTTTCCATTGTCTCCCCTGTAAAGCTGTGCTTGTATAAATATTGTTAAACACAAAACCAACAAGGTCCCCAATGACTACTTCCATGCTCAACGCAAAACTACTACCAACTGCGCCATCCGCCGCAGTGGTCGTCGTGCGTGTGGTGGTGGTCGTCGGCAATGCGCCGTAGGGACTGGAACAACACACGATTCCAAAACCCCGCCGGCGCAAACCGGGCGGGGTTTTTCGTTTAAGCACCTCCCGGAAAGTCGGCCCAGAAGAAAAGGACTGGAGCATGGCAAGTTCGGGCACAACATCGACGCGTAAGCGCTTTACCGGCGCAGAATTTATCGTTCATTTCCTGGAACAGCAGGGCATTAAGATTGTGACAGGCATTCCGGGCGGTTCTATCCTGCCTGTTTACGATGCCTTAAGCCAAAGCACGCAAATCCGCCATATTCTGGCCCGTCATGAACAGGGCGCGGGCTTTATCGCTCAGGGAATGGCGCGCACCGACGGTAAACCGGCGGTCTGTATGGCCTGTAGCGGACCGGGTGCGACTAACCTGGTGACCGCCATTGCCGATGCGCGGCTGGACTCCATCCCGCTGATTTGCATCACTGGTCAGGTTCCCGCCTCGATGATCGGCACCGACGCCTTCCAGGAAGTGGACACCTGCGGCATCTCTATCCCCATCACCAAACACAACTATCTGGTCAGACATATCGAAGAACTCCCGCAGGTCATGAGCGATGCCTTCCGCATTGCGCAATCAGGCCGCCCAGGCCCGGTGTGGATAGACATTCCTAAGGATGTGCAAACGGCAGTTTTTGAGATTGAAACACAGCCCGCTATGGCAGAAAAAGCCGCCGCCCCCGCCTTTAGCGAAGAAAGCATTCGTGACGCAGCGGCGATGATTAACGCTGCCAAACGCCCGGTGCTTTATCTGGGCGGCGGTGTGATCAATGCGCCCGCACGGGTGCGTGAACTGGCGGAGAAAGCGCAACTGCCTACCACCATGACTTTAATGGCGCTGGGCATGTTGCCAAAAGCGCATCCGTTGTCGCTGGGTATGCTGGGGATGCACGGCGTGCGCAGCACCAACTATATTTTGCAGGAGGCGGATTTGTTGATAGTGCTCGGTGCGCGTTTTGATGACCGGGCGATTGGCAAAACCGAGCAGTTCTGTCCGAATGCCAAAATCATTCATGTCGATATCGACCGTGCAGAGCTGGGTAAAATCAAGCAGCCGCACGTGGCGATTCAGGCGGATGTTGATGACGTGCTGGCGCAGTTGATCCCGCTGGTGGAAGCGCAACCGCGTGCAGAGTGGCACCAGTTGGTAGCGGATTTGCAGCGTGAGTTTCCGTGTCCAATCCCGAAAGCGTGCGATCCGTTAAGCCATTACGGCCTGATCAACGCCGTTGCCGCCTGTGTCGATGACAATGCAATTATCACCACCGACGTTGGTCAGCATCAGATGTGGACCGCGCAAGCTTATCCGCTCAATCGCCCACGCCAGTGGCTGACCTCCGGTGGGCTGGGCACGATGGGTTTTGGCCTGCCTGCGGCGATTGGCGCTGCGCTGGCGAACCCGGATCGCAAAGTGTTGTGTTTCTCCGGCGACGGCAGCCTGATGATGAATATTCAGGAGATGGCGACCGCCAGTGAAAATCAGCTGGATGTCAAAATCATTCTGATGAACAACGAAGCGCTGGGGCTGGTGCATCAGCAACAGAGTCTGTTCTACGAGCAAGGCGTTTTTGCCGCCACCTATCCGGGCAAAATCAACTTTATGCAGATTGCCGCCGGATTCGGCCTCGAAACCTGTGATTTGAATAACGAAGCCGATCCGCAGGCTTCATTGCAGGAAATCATCAATCGCCCTGGCCCGGCGCTGATCCATGTGCGCATTGATGCCGAAGAAAAAGTTTACCCGATGGTGCCGCCAGGTGCGGCGAATACTGAAATGGTGGGGGAATAAGCCATGCAAAACACAACTCATGACAACGTAATTCTGGAGCTCACCGTTCGCAACCATCCGGGCGTAATGACCCACGTTTGTGGCCTTTTTGCCCGCCGCGCTTTTAACGTTGAAGGCATTCTTTGTCTGCCGATTCAGGACAGCGACAAAAGCCATATCTGGCTACTGGTCAATGACGACCAGCGTCTGGAGCAGATGATAAGCCAAATCGATAAGCTGGAAGATGTCGTGAAAGTGCAGCGTAATCAGTCCGATCCGACGATGTTTAACAAGATCGCGGTGTTTTTTCAGTAACCGCTCAAGGCTTGAACAACATCGCGCTTATCGTTAAGGTAAGCGCGTATTTTTTTTACCCGCCAGGACAAGACCATGATCACCGTTGCCCTTATAGACGATCACCTCATCGTCCGCTCCGGCTTTGCGCAGCTGCTGGGGCTGGAACCTGATTTGCAGGTAGTTGCCGAGTTTGGTTCGGGGCGCGAGGCGCTGGCGGGGCTGCCGGGGCGCGGTGTGCAGGTGTGTATTTGCGATATCTCCATGCCCGATATCTCCGGTCTGGAGCTGCTAAGCCAGCTGCCGAAAGGTATGGCGACGATTATGCTCTCCGTTCACGACAGTCCTGCGCTGGTTGAGCAGGCGCTTAACGCGGGGGCACGCGGCTTTCTTTCCAAACGCTGTAGCCCGGATGAACTCATTGCTGCGGTGCATACGGTTGCCACGGGCGGCTGTTATCTGACGCCGGATATTGCCATTAAACTGGCATCCGGTCGTCAGGACCCGCTAACCAAACGTGAACGCCAGGTGGCGGAAAAACTGGCGCAAGGAATGGCGGTGAAAGAGATTGCCGCCGAACTGGGCTTGTCACCGAAAACGGTACACGTCCATCGCGCCAATCTGATGGAAAAACTGGGCGTCAGTAACGACGTAGAGCTGGCGCGCCGCATGTTTGATGGCTGGTGATGAAGACGTTGTTCTCCCGCTTAATTACCGTTATTGCCTGCTTTTTTATCTTCTCTGCCGCATGGTTTTGCCTGTGGAGTATCAGCCTGCATCTGGTTGAGCGCCCTGATATGGCGGTGCTGTTATTTCCGTTTGGTCTGCGTCTGGGGCTAATGCTGCAATGCCCGCGCGGATACTGGCCCGTATTGCTGGGCGCGGAGTGGCTGCTGATTTACTGGCTAACGCAGGCGGTCGGTTTAACCCATTTTCCGTTATTGATGATCGGTAGTTTACTGACGTTACTGCCCGTAGCGCTGATCTCGCGCTATCGCCATCAGCGTGACTGGCGCACCTTGCTGTTACAGGGGGCGGCGTTAACGGCGGCGGCGTTGTTGCAGTCGCTGCCCTGGCTTTGGCACGGCAAAGTCGTGGAATGCGCTGTTGCTGACTTTAACTGGCGGCCTGACGCTGGCCCCGATATGTCTGGTGTTCTGGCACTATCTCGCCAATAACACCTGGCTGCCGCTCGGTCCGTCACTGGTTTCTCAGCCAATCAACTGGCGCGGGCGACATCTGGTCTGGTACTTGCTGCTGTTTGTTATCAGTCTCTGGCTCCAGTTGGGATTGCCGGACGAACTGTCGCGCTTTACGCCATTCTGTCTGGCGCTGCCGATTATCGCGCTGGCCTGGCACTATGGTTGGCAAGGGGCGCTGATTGCGACGTTGATGAACGCCATCGCGCTGATCGCCAGTCAAACCTGGCGCGATCATCCGGTGGATTTATTGCTCTCGCTGCTGGTGCAAAGTCTGACAGGGTTGTTGCTTGGCGCTGGCATCCAGCGGTTGCGTGAACTTAACCAGTCGCTGCAAAAGGAACTGGCGCGCAATCAGCATCTGGCTGAACGGTTGCTGGAAACCGAAGAGAGCGTGCGCCGTGATGTGGCGCGTGAGCTGCATGATGATATCGGTCAGACCATCACTGCTATTCGTACTCAGGCGGGCATTGTTCAGCGGCTGGCGGCAGATAACGCCAGCGTGAAGCAGAGCGGGCAGCTCATCGAACAACTATCGCTGGGCGTTTACGACGCGGTGCGCCGTTTGTTGGGTCGGTTACGTCCGCGCCAGTTGGATGATCTCACCCTGGAGCAGGCCATCCGCTCACTGATGCGGGAAATGGAGCTGGAAGGGCGCGGTATTGTCAGCCATCTCGAATGGCGAATCGATGAATCAGCGTTAAGCGAAAACCAGCGCGTGACGCTGTTTCGTGTCTGCCAGGAAGGGCTGAACAACATTGTGAAACATGCTGATGCCAGCGCGGTCACCCTGCAAGGCTGGCAGCAGGATGAACGGTTGATGCTGGTTATTGAAGACGATGGCAGCGGTTTGCCGCCGGGTTCCGGGCAACAAGGTTTTGGCCTCACCGGAATGCGCGAGCGCGTAACGGCGCTGGGTGGCACATTACACATTTCCTGTCTGCACGGCACGCGTGTCAGCGTTTCTCTACCTCAACGCTATGTCTAAGGTTTGATGATGTTGCCGTTTCTGAAAGCGCCTGCCGATGCGCCATTAATGACTGATAAATATGAAATTGATGCCCGCTATCGCTACTGGCGTCGGCATATTCTGCTGACCATCTGGCTGGGTTACGCGCTGTTTTACTTCACGCGGAAAAGTTTTAACGCCGCCGTACCAGAAATCCTTGCTAACGGCGTGCTCAGCCGTAGCGATATCGGCCTGTTAGCGACCCTGTTTTACATTACCTATGGCGTGTCGAAGTTTGTCTCCGGCATTGTCAGCGATCGCTCAAATGCCCGTTATTTTATGGGGATAGGGCTTATCGCCACGGGCATTATCAACATTCTGTTTGGCTTCTCGACGTCGCTATGGGCGTTTGCCGTGCTCTGGGTGCTGAACGCCTTTTTCCAGGGCTGGGGTTCACCGGTGTGTGCGCGTCTGTTAACGGCCTGGTATTCACGTACCGAGCGCGGCGGTTGGTGGGCATTATGGAACACGGCGCATAACGTCGGCGGCGCACTCATTCCCATTGTGATGGCAGCGGCTGCGCTGCATTACGGCTGGCGTGCCGGGATGATGATTGCTGGTTGTATGGCGATAGTCGTGGGGATTTTTCTCTGCTGGCGGCTACGCGATCGCCCGCAGGCGTTAGGTTTACCGGCGGTCGGTGAATGGCGACACGACGCGCTGGAAATTGCTCAACAACAAGAAGGGGCAGGGTTGACGCGTAAAGAGATCCTCACCAAATATGTGTTGCTGAATCCGTATATCTGGCTGCTTTCGTTTTGCTATGTGCTGGTCTATGTGGTCCGGGCGGCGATCAACGACTGGGGCAATTTGTATATGTCCGAGACACTGGGCGTCGATCTGGTCACGGCGAATACGGCAGTGACGATGTTTGAACTGGGCGGATTTATCGGTGCGCTGGTAGCCGGTTGGGGCTCGGACAAATTGTTTAACGGCAACCGAGGGCCGATGAATTTGATTTTCGCCGCCGGAATTTTGCTTTCAGTCGGCTCCCTGTGGCTGATGCCATTTGCCAGCTACGTGATGCAGGCAACCTGCTTCTTCACCATTGGTTTTTTTGTCTTTGGCCCACAGATGTTAATCGGTATGGCGGCGGCAGAGTGTTCCCACAAAGAGGCGGCAGGGGCGGCGACGGGGTTTGTCGGCTTGTTTGCTTATCTGGGGGCGTCGCTTGCTGGTTGGCCGCTGGCGAAAGTACTCGATACCTGGCACTGGAGCGGATTTTTTGTGGTTATCTCTATCGCCGCCGGGATTTCCGCACTGCTGTTACTGCCCTTTTTGAACGCCCAGACACCGCGCGAAGCGTGATGCATCTCACCTTTTCACTTCATATCCGGCAAAACTAAGAAATTTTCCAGGTTTTGCCTGGACGCTATCTCAGGCCTGATTTGCTGCTGATTTTTACAATGCATGCCTCACGCAGGTATTCATTTCAGGAGTAACCCATGCTGGCTTTCTTAAACCAGGTTCGCAAGCCGACCCTGGACCTTCCGCTCGAAGTGCGGCGCAAAATGTGGTTCAAACCGTTCATGCAATCCTACCTGGTGGTCTTTATCGGCTACCTGACGATGTACCTGATTCGCAAGAACTTTAACATCGCGCAGAACGATATGATTTCGACCTACGGGTTGAGCATGACGCAGCTGGGGATGATCGGCCTGGGTTTCTCCATCACTTATGGCGTGGGTAAAACGCTGGTTTCCTACTACGCCGACGGCAAAAACACCAAACAATTCCTGCCGTTCATGCTGATCCTCTCTGCTATTTGTATGCTGGGCTTCAGTGCCAGTATGGGCAGCGGCTCGGTTAGCCTGTTCCTGATGATTGCCTTCTACGCCTTAAGCGGCTTTTTCCAGAGTACCGGCGGTTCGTGCAGTTACTCCACCATCACCAAATGGACGCCGCGTCGTAAACGCGGGACATTCCTCGGTTTCTGGAATATTTCTCACAACCTTGGCGGTGCAGGCGCAGCAGGTGTGGCGCTGTTCGGGGCAAATTACCTGTTCGATGGCCATGTCATCGGCATGTTTATCTTCCCGTCGATTATCGCGCTGATTGTCGGTTTTATCGGCCTGCGTTACGGCAGCGACTCCCCGGAATCTTATGGCCTCGGCAAAGCTGAAGAACTGTTCGGCGAGGAGATCAGCGAAGAGGACAAAGAGACAGAATCTACCGATATGACCAAGTGGCAGATCTTTGTTGAGTATGTGCTGAAAAACAAAGTGATCTGGCTGCTGTGCTTCGCCAACATTTTCCTCTATGTGGTACGTATTGGTATCGACCAGTGGTCAACCGTATACGCGTTCCAGGAACTGAAACTCTCTAAAGCGGTGGCGATTCAGGGCTTTACGCTGTTTGAAGCTGGTGCGCTGGTCGGTACGCTGCTGTGGGGCTGGCTCTCTGACCTGGCGAACGGTCGCCGTGGCCTGGTGGCCTGCATCGCGCTGGCGCTGATTATCGCCACGCTCGGTGTGTATCAACATGCCAGTAACGAATATATCTATCTGGCTTCTCTCTTTGCGTTGGGTTTCCTGGTCTTTGGCCCGCAATTGTTGATTGGTGTGGCTGCTGTTGGCTTTGTACCTAAAAAAGCGATTGGCGCTGCCGATGGTATTAAAGGCACCTTTGCTTACCTGATTGGTGACAGCTTTGCCAAGTTAGGTCTGGGAATGATTGCCGATGGGACGCCGGTATTCGGCCTTACCGGCTGGGCAGGCACCTTCGCCGCGCTGGATATCGCCGCGATTGGTTGTATCTGCCTGATGGCGATAGTGGCGGTAATGGAAGAACGCAAAATCCGCCGCGAGAAAAAAATTCAGCAGTTGACAGTGGCATAAACGTAACTGG
>OHKR01000115.1_pt1 | contig 10302 bp, 8 predicted proteins | sample 1568901 | NCBI WGS metagenome assembly OHKR01 (sample SAMEA3879515, study PRJEB24766) | human gut metagenome | biome: human-associated habitat; feature: feces | place: USA | collected 1985/1987 | reverse complement strand
AAGGCCCGGCGGCGGCGATTGGTTTAAGTCTGGTTATCGGTATCGTGATGGCGGAAGTATTACGCAAGCTGGGTGCAGATAAAGTTCGTGTTAAATGGCCTAATGACCTCTATCTGCAGGATCGCAAGCTGGCAGGCATTCTTGTGGAGCTGACTGGCAAAACTGGCGATGCGGCGCAAATAGTCATTGGAGCCGGGATCAACATGGCAATGCGCCGTGTTGAAGAGAGTGTCGTTAATCAGGGGTGGATCACGCTGCAGGAAGCGGGGATCAATCTCGATCGTAATACGTTGGCGGCCATGCTAATACGTGAATTACGTGCTGCGTTGGAACTCTTCGAACAAGAAGGATTGGCACCTTATCTGTCGCGCTGGGAAAAGCTGGATAATTTTATTAATCGCCCAGTGAAACTTATCATTGGTGATAAAGAAATATTTGGCATTTCACGCGGAATAGACAAACAGGGGGCTTTATTACTTGAGCAGGATGGAATAATAAAACCCTGGATGGGCGGTGAAATATCCCTGCGTAGTGCAGAAAAATAAGAAAGGGGAGTATTCGCTCCCCTGCAAATTATTTGCGTAGTCTGACCTCTTCTACCGCATGATTAGCACTTTTCGTCAGGATTAAACTGGCGCGCTCACGAGTAGGTAGAATATTTTGCTTTAAGTTCAGCCAGTTGATCTCTTTCCACAATGTCATGGCAGTCTTAATCGCTTCTTCTTTAGTTAATTTCGCGTAGTTATGAAAATAGGAATCCGGGTCGGTAAAAGCCCCTTCGCGGAATTTCAGAAAACGGTTGATATACCATGTCTGAAGTAAGTCTTCCGGTGCATCAACATATATCGAAAAATCGACAAAATCAGAAACAAATACATGATGTGGATCGTGTGGATAATCCATCCCGCTCTGTAAGACATTTAACCCTTCAAGAATTAAAATATCAGGCTGAACAACCGTTTTATCTCCATCCGGGATCACATCATAAATAAGATGTGAGTAAACAGGTGCTGTAACGTTTGGCACGCCGGATTTGAGATCGGAAACAAACTTCACCAGGCGATGCATATCATACGATTCCGGGAAGCCTTTCTTCTTCATCAGACCACGTTCTTTCAGAACCTGATTAGGGTGAAGGAAGCCATCTGTAGTGATCAGTTCAACACGACGATGTTCCGGCCAACGGCTTAATAGCGCCTGCAATACACGGGCGGTTGTACTTTTCCCCACCGCGACACTGCCAGCAATACTGATAATGTAAGGAATGCGTTGCCCGTTGGTACCAAGAAACTGTTCCAGAACTGCCTGACGGCGCAGATTCGAGCTTATATAGAAGTTCAGCAAACGTGACAAAGGTAAATAGATCTCGGCAACTTCTTCTAACGAGAGATCTTCATTAATACCTTTGAGACGGGCGATCTCATCTTCCGATAACGTCATAGGTACGGAATCACGCAGAGCTGCCCACTGGTTGCGGTCAAACTGTAGGTAAGGCGTCATTAACGTTTGCTCTTTTATACTCATAAGCATGTTTCTGGCGGTCATAGCTCTATCGGCAAAGCGATATTTGCCATGGCGCGTCACAGTTCTGTTGAATGGGTTAATGGGCAGGAGGGTAACACCAGATGGGGAGGAATAATAAGAAAAAATCTCTGCCAGGAAGCTATCGTTGAAAAGCAATGTGACAGATATTCCATCTGATAAAAAGAATTATGGTTTAGCAGGAGCGCATTGTTGAGCACAATGATGTTGAAAAAGTGTGCTAATCTGCCCTCCGTTCGGCTGTTTCTTCATCGTGTCGCATAAGATGTGACCAATAAAACAAATTATGCAATTTTTTAGTTGCATGAACTCGCATGTCTCCATAGAATGCGCGCTACTTGATGCCGACTTAGCTCAGTAGGTAGAGCAACTGACTTGTAATCAGTAGGTCACCAGTTCGATTCCGGTAGTCGGCACCATCAAGTCCGGTGGGGTTCCCGAGCGGCCAAAGGGAGCAGACTGTAAATCTGCCGTCATCGACTTCGAAGGTTCGAATCCTTCCCCCACCACCAATTTCGGCCACGCGATGGCGTAGCCCGAGACGATAAGTTCGCTTACCGGCTCGAATAAAGAGAGCTTCTCTCGATATTCAGTGCAGAATGAAAATCAGGTAGCCGAGTTCCAGGATGCGGGCATCGTATAATGGCTATTACCTCAGCCTTCCAAGCTGATGATGCGGGTTCGATTCCCGCTGCCCGCTCCAAGATGTGCTGATATAGCTCAGTTGGTAGAGCGCACCCTTGGTAAGGGTGAGGTCGGCAGTTCGAATCTGCCTATCAGCACCACTTCTTTTCTCCTCCCTGTTTTTTCCTTCTGTTTATTGCATTCAACAAGTCGGGCATGTTGCCTGGTTGATGTGGTGATATCACCGATTTATCCGTGTCTTAGAGGGACAATCGATGTCTAAAGAAAAGTTTGAACGTACAAAACCGCACGTTAACGTCGGTACTATCGGCCACGTTGACCATGGTAAAACAACGCTGACCGCTGCAATCACTACCGTACTGGCTAAAACCTACGGCGGTGCTGCTCGCGCATTCGACCAGATCGATAACGCGCCGGAAGAAAAAGCTCGTGGTATCACCATCAACACTTCTCACGTTGAATACGACACCCCGACCCGTCACTACGCACACGTAGACTGCCCGGGGCACGCCGACTATGTTAAAAACATGATCACCGGTGCTGCTCAGATGGACGGCGCGATCCTGGTAGTTGCTGCGACTGACGGCCCGATGCCGCAGACTCGTGAGCACATCCTGCTGGGTCGTCAGGTAGGCGTTCCGTACATCATCGTGTTCCTGAACAAATGCGACATGGTTGATGACGAAGAGCTGCTGGAACTGGTTGAAATGGAAGTTCGTGAACTTCTGTCTCAGTACGACTTCCCGGGCGACGACACTCCGATCGTTCGTGGTTCTGCTCTGAAAGCGCTGGAAGGCGACGCAGAGTGGGAAGCGAAAATCCTGGAACTGGCTGGCTTCCTGGATTCTTACATTCCGGAACCAGAGCGTGCGATTGACAAGCCGTTCCTGCTGCCGATCGAAGACGTATTCTCCATCTCCGGTCGTGGTACCGTTGTTACCGGTCGTGTAGAACGCGGTATCATCAAAGTTGGTGAAGAAGTTGAAATCGTTGGTATCAAAGAGACTCAGAAGTCTACCTGTACTGGCGTTGAAATGTTCCGCAAACTGCTGGACGAAGGCCGTGCTGGTGAGAACGTAGGTGTTCTGCTGCGTGGTATCAAACGTGAAGAAATCGAACGTGGTCAGGTACTGGCTAAGCCGGGCACCATCAAGCCGCACACCAAGTTCGAATCTGAAGTGTACATTCTGTCCAAAGATGAAGGCGGCCGTCATACTCCGTTCTTCAAAGGCTACCGTCCGCAGTTCTACTTCCGTACTACTGACGTGACTGGTACCATCGAACTGCCGGAAGGCGTAGAGATGGTAATGCCGGGCGACAACATCAAAATGGTTGTTACCCTGATCCACCCGATCGCGATGGACGACGGTCTGCGTTTCGCAATCCGTGAAGGCGGCCGTACCGTTGGCGCGGGCGTTGTAGCAAAAGTTCTGAGCTAATTGCCGATAACATTTGACGCAATGCGCACTAAAAGGGCATCATTTGATGCCCTTTTTGCACGCTTTCGTACCAGAACCTGGCTCATCAGTGATTTTCTTTGTCATAATCATTGCTGAGACAGGCTCTGTTGAGGGCGTATAATCCGAAAAGCTAATACGCGTTTCGATTTGGTTTGCCTCGCGATCGCGGGGTGAAAATGTTTGTAGAAAACTTCTGACAGGTTGGTTTATGAGTGCGAATACCGAAGCTCAAGGAAGCGGGCGCGGCCTGGAAGCGATGAAGTGGGTCGTTGTGGTGGCATTGCTCCTGGTGGCGATTGTCGGCAACTATCTTTATCGCGACATTATGCTGCCGCTGCGTGCGCTGGCCGTAGTAATTCTGATTGCTGCAGCGGGTGGTGTCGCGCTGTTAACGACAAAAGGTAAAGCTACCGTTGCTTTTGCCCGTGAAGCGCGTACCGAAGTCCGTAAGGTCATTTGGCCGACTCGCCAGGAAACATTGCACACCACGCTGATTGTGGCTGCGGTTACCGCAGTAATGTCACTGATCCTGTGGGGACTGGATGGTATTCTGGTTCGCCTGGTATCCTTTATCACTGGCCTGAGGTTCTGAGATGTCTGAAGCTCCTAAAAAGCGCTGGTACGTCGTTCAGGCGTTTTCCGGTTTTGAAGGCCGCGTAGCAACGTCGCTGCGTGAGCATATCAAATTACACAACATGGAAGATTTGTTTGGTGAAGTCATGGTACCAACCGAAGAAGTGGTTGAAATCCGTGGCGGTCAGCGTCGCAAAAGCGAACGTAAATTCTTCCCTGGCTACGTCCTCGTTCAGATGGTGATGAACGACGCGAGCTGGCACCTGGTGCGCAGCGTACCGCGTGTGATGGGCTTCATCGGCGGTACTTCCGATCGTCCTGCGCCAATCAGCGATAAAGAAGTCGATGCGATTATGAACCGCCTGCAGCAGGTTGGTGATAAGCCGCGTCCGAAAACGCTGTTTGAACCGGGTGAAATGGTCCGTGTTAATGATGGTCCGTTCGCTGACTTCAACGGTGTTGTTGAAGAAGTGGATTACGAGAAATCTCGTCTGAAAGTGTCTGTTTCTATCTTCGGTCGTGCGACCCCGGTAGAGCTGGACTTCAGCCAGGTTGAAAAAGCCTAACCCAGCGATCAAAAAAGCGGCGATTTAATCGTTGCACAAGGCGTGAGATTGGAATACAATTTCGCGCCTTTTGTTTTTATGGGCCTTGCCCGTAAAACGATTTTTTATATCACGGGGAGCCTCTCAGAGGCGTTATTACCCAACTTGAGGAATTTATAATGGCTAAGAAAGTACAAGCCTATGTCAAGCTGCAGGTTGCAGCTGGTATGGCTAACCCGAGTCCGCCAGTAGGTCCGGCTCTGGGTCAGCAGGGCGTAAACATCATGGAATTCTGCAAAGCGTTCAACGCAAAAACTGATTCCATCGAAAAAGGTCTGCCGATTCCGGTAGTAATCACCGTTTACGCTGACCGTTCTTTCACTTTCGTTACCAAGACCCCGCCGGCAGCAGTTCTGCTGAAAAAAGCGGCTGGTATCAAGTCTGGTTCCGGTAAGCCGAACAAAGACAAAGTGGGTAAAATTTCCCGCGCTCAGCTGCAGGAAATCGCGCAGACCAAAGCTGCCGACATGACTGGTGCCGACATTGAAGCGATGACTCGCTCCATCGAAGGTACTGCACGTTCCATGGGCCTGGTAGTGGAGGACTAAGAAATGGCTAAACTGACCAAGCGCATGCGTGTTATCCGCGAGAAAGTTGATGCAACCAAACAGTACGACATCAACGAAGCTATCGCACTGCTGAAAGAGCTGGCGACTGCTAAATTCGTAGAAAGCGTGGACGTAGCTGTTAACCTCGGCATCGACGCTCGTAAATCTGACCAGAACGTACGTGGTGCAACTGTACTGCCGCACGGTACTGGCCGTTCCGTTCGCGTAGCCGTATTTACCCAAGGTGCAAACGCTGAAGCTGCTAAAGCTGCAGGCGCAGAACTGGTAGGTATGGAAGATCTGGCTGACCAGATCAAGAAAGGCGAAATGAACTTTGACGTTGTTATTGCTTCTCCGGATGCAATGCGCGTTGTTGGCCAGCTGGGCCAGGTTCTGGGTCCGCGCGGCCTGATGCCAAACCCGAAAGTGGGTACTGTAACACCGAACGTTGCTGAAGCGGTTAAAAACGCTAAAGCTGGCCAGGTTCGTTACCGTAACGACAAAAACGGCATCATCCACACCACCATCGGTAAAGTGGACTTTGACGCTGACAAACTGAAAGAAAACCTGGAAGCTCTGCTGGTTGCGCTGAAAAAAGCAAAACCGACTCAGGCGAAAGGCGTGTACATCAAGAAAGTTAGCATCTCCACCACCATGGGTGCAGGTGTTGCAGTTGACCAGGCTGGCCTGAGCGCTTCTGTAAACTAATGCCTTTACGTGGGCGGTGATTTTGTCTACAATCTTACCCCCACGTATAATGCTTAATGCAGACGTATATCCGAGATATTCGGGTTGTGGCAAGGCGGCAACTGAGTGAGTCGCCAGGAGCATAGCTAACTATGTGACTGGTGCGAATGAAGGAAGCCAACGCCGTCACAAGCTGAATAGCGACGGATAGAAAAGATTTGTTCGTTGGAGCCTGGCCTATCCAGGCCTCCGTCGAAGACCGCAGGAGTTTCGCAAGAAACTTAATCCCCTGCGTAGACGGTGACAGAACGCTAAGATTATTCTTTTATATTCTGGCTTGTTTCTGCTCACCGTAATTAAGACGCTCTCTCCGTTTGGAGGAGTGAAGTGAGTTCCAGAGATTTTCTCTGGCAAACATCCAGGAGCAAAGCTAATGGCTTTAAATCTTCAAGACAAACAAGCGATTGTTGCTGAAGTCAGCGAAGTTGGTCCGACCCTGATTGCATACTCTATGGAACACCCGGGCGCTGCTGCTCGTCTGTTCAAAGAGTTCGCGAAAGCGAATGCAAAATTTGAGGTCAAAGCCGCTGCCTTTGAAGGTGAGCTGATCCCGGCGTCTCAGATCGACCGCCTGGCAACTCTGCCGACCTACGAAGAAGCAATTGCACGCCTGATGGCAACCATGAAAGAAGCTTCGGCTGGCAAACTGGTTCGTACTCTGGCTGCTGTACGCGATGCGAAAGAAGCTGCTTAATCGCAGTTATCTTTTTAACGCATTCGCTTACGTATAAACTTATTCTGATATTCAGGAACAATTTAAATGTCTATCACTAAAGATCAAATCATTGAAGCAGTTGCAGCTATGTCTGTAATGGACGTTGTAGAACTGATCTCTGCAATGGAAGAAAAATTCGGTGTTTCCGCTGCTGCTGCTGTAGCTGTAGCTGCTGGCCCGGTTGAAGCTGCTGAAGAAAAAACTGAATTCGACGTAATTCTGAAAGCTGCTGGCGCTAACAAAGTTGCTGTTATCAAAGCAGTACGTGGCGCAACTGGCCTGGGTCTGAAAGAAGCTAAAGACCTGGTAGAATCTGCACCGGCTGCTCTGAAAGAAGGCGTGAGCAAAGACGACGCAGAAGCACTGAAAAAAGCTCTGGAAGAAGCTGGCGCTGAAGTTGAAGTTAAATAAGCCAACCCTTCCGGTTGCAGCCTGAGAAATCAGGCTGATGGCTGGTGACTTTTTAGTCACCAGCCTTTTTGCGCTGTAAGGCGCCAGTAGCGTTTCACACTGTTTGACTACTGCTGTGCCTTTCAATGCTTGTTTCTATCGACGACTTAATATACTGCGACAGGACGTCCGTTCTGTGTAAATCGCAATGAAATGGTTTAAGCGTGATAGCAACAGGCATTGCGGAAAGTGTTCCATTTTCCGGTCAACAAAATAGTGTTGCACAAACTGTCCGCTCAATGGACAGATGGGTCGACTTGTCAGCGAGCTGAGGAACCCTATGGTTTACTCCTATACCGAGAAAAAACGTATTCGTAAGGATTTTGGTAAACGTCCACAAGTTCTGGATGTACCTTATCTCCTTTCTATCCAGCTTGACTCGTTTCAGAAATTTATCGAGCAAGATCCTGAAGGGCAGTATGGTCTGGAAGCTGCTTTCCGTTCCGTATTCCCGATTCAGAGCTACAGCGGTAATTCCGAGCTGCAATACGTCAGCTACCGCCTTGGCGAACCGGTGTTTGACGTCCAGGAATGTCAAATCCGTGGCGTGACCTATTCCGCACCGCTGCGCGTTAAACTGCGTCTGGTGATCTATGAGCGCGAAGCGCCGGAAGGCACCGTAAAAGACATTAAAGAACAAGAAGTCTACATGGGCGAAATTCCGCTCATGACAGACAACGGTACCTTTGTTATCAACGGTACTGAGCGTGTTATCGTTTCCCAGCTGCACCGTAGTCCGGGCGTCTTCTTTGACTCCGACAAAGGTAAAACCCACTCTTCGGGTAAAGTGCTGTATAACGCGCGTATCATCCCTTACCGTGGTTCCTGGCTGGACTTCGAATTCGATCCGAAGGACAACCTGTTCGTACGTATCGACCGTCGCCGTAAACTGCCTGCGACCATCATTCTGCGCGCCCTGAACTACACCACAGAGCAGATCCTCGACCTGTTCTTTGAAAAAGTTATCTTTGAAATCCGTGATAACAAGCTGCAGATGGAACTGGTGCCGGAACGCCTGCGTGGTGAAACCGCATCTTTTGACATCGAAGCTAACGGTAAAGTGTACGTAGAAAAAGGCCGCCGTATCACTGCGCGCCACATTCGCCAGCTGGAAAAAGACGACGTCAAACTGATCGAAGTCCCGGTTGAGTACATCGCAGGTAAAGTGGTTGCTAAAGACTATATTGATGAGTCTACCGGCGAGCTGATCTGCGCAGCGAACATGGAGCTGAGCCTGGATCTGCTGGCTAAGCTGAGCCAGTCTGGTCACAAGCGTATCGAAACGCTGTTCACCAACGATCTGGATCACGGCCCATATATCTCTGAAACCTTACGTGTCGACCCAACTAACGACCGTCTGAGCGCACTGGTAGAAATCTACCGCATGATGCGCCCTGGCGAGCCGCCGACTCGTGAAGCAGCTGAAAGCCTGTTCGAGAACCTGTTCTTCTCCGAAGACCGTTATGACTTGTCTGCGGTTGGTCGTATGAAGTTCAACCGTTCTCTGCTGCGCGAAGAAATCGAAGGTTCCGGTATCCTGAGCAAAGACGACATCATTGATGTTATGAAAAAGCTCATCGATATCCGTAACGGTAAAGGCGAAGTCGATGATATCGACCACCTCGGCAACCGTCGTATCCGTTCCGTTGGCGAAATGGCGGAAAACCAGTTCCGCGTTGGCCTGGTACGTGTAGAGCGTGCGGTGAAAGAGCGTCTGTCTCTGGGCGATCTGGATACCCTGATGCCACAGGATATGATCAACGCCAAGCCGATTTCCGCAGCAGTGAAAGAGTTCTTCGGTTCCAGCCAGCTGTCTCAGTTTATGGACCAGAACAACCCGCTGTCTGAGATTACGCACAAACGTCGTATCTCCGCACTCGGCCCAGGCGGTCTGACCCGTGAACGTGCAGGCTTCGAAGTTCGAGACGTACACCCGACTCACTACGGTCGCGTATGTCCAATCGAAACCCCTGAAGGTCCGAACATCGGTCTGATCAACTCTCTGTCCGTGTACGCACAGACTAACGAATACGGCTTCCTTGAGACTCCGTATCGTAAAGTGACCGACGGTGTTGTAACTGACGAAATTCACTACCTGTCTGCTATCGAAGAAGGCAACTACGTTATCGCCCAGGCGAACTCCAACTTGGATGAAGAAGGCCACTTCGTAGAAGACCTGGTAACTTGCCGTAGCAAAGGCGAATCCAGCTTGTTCAGCCGCGACCAGGTTGACTACATGGACGTATCCACCCAGCAGGTGGTATCCGTCGGTGCGTCCCTGATCCCGTTCCTGGAACACGATGACGCCAACCGTGCATTGATGGGTGCGAACATGCAACGTCAGGCCGTTCCGACTCTGCGCGCTGATAAGCCGCTGGTTGGTACTGGTATGGAACGTGCTGTTGCCGTTGACTCCGGTGTAACTGCGGTAGCTAAACGTGGTGGTGTCGTTCAGTACGTGGATGCTTCCCGTATCGTTATCAAAGTTAACGAAGACGAGATGTATCCGGGTGAAGCAGGTATCGACATCTACAACCTGACCAAATACACCCGTTCTAACCAGAACACCTGTATCAACCAGATGCCGTGTGTGTCTCTGGGTGAACCGGTTGAACGTGGCGACGTGCTGGCAGACGGTCCGTCCACCGACCTCGGTGAACTGGCGCTTGGTCAGAACATGCGCGTAGCGTTCATGCCGTGGAATGGTTACAACTTCGAAGACTCCATCCTCGTATCCGAGCGTGTTGTTCAGGAAGACCGTTTCACCACCATCCACATTCAGGAACTGGCGTGTGTGTCCCGTGACACCAAGCTGGGTCCGGAAGAGATCACCGCTGACATCCCGAACGTGGGTGAAGCTGCGCTCTCCAAACTGGATGAATCCGGTATCGTTTACATTGGTGCGGAAGTGACCGGTGGCGACATTCTGGTTGGTAAGGTAACGCCGAAAGGTGAAACTCAGCTGACCCCAGAAGAAAAACTGCTGCGTGCGATCTTCGGTGAGAAAGCCTCTGACG
>OHKR01000113.1_pt1 | contig 10541 bp, 10 predicted proteins | sample 1568901 | NCBI WGS metagenome assembly OHKR01 (sample SAMEA3879515, study PRJEB24766) | human gut metagenome | biome: human-associated habitat; feature: feces | place: USA | collected 1985/1987 | reverse complement strand
GATCCTGACTCCAGCTCTTTGTGCCACCATGCTGAAACCGATTGCCAAAGGCGATCACGGGGAAGGTAAAAAAGGCTTCTTCGGCTGGTTTAACCGCATGTTCGAGAAGAGCACGCACCACTACACCGACAGCGTAGGCGGTATTCTGCGCAGTACGGGGCGTTACCTGGTGCTGTATCTGATCATCGTGGTCGGCATGGCCTATCTGTTCGTGCGTCTGCCAAGCTCCTTCTTGCCAGATGAGGACCAGGGCGTGTTTATGACCATGGTTCAGCTGCCAGCAGGTGCAACGCAGGAACGTACACAGAAAGTGCTCAATGAGGTAACGCATTACTATCTGACCAAAGAAAAGAACAACGTTGAGTCGGTGTTCGCCGTTAACGGCTTCGGCTTTGCGGGACGTGGTCAGAATACCGGTATTGCGTTCGTTTCCTTGAAGGACTGGGCCGATCGTCCGGGCGAAGAAAACAAAGTTGAAGCGATTACCATGCGTGCAACACGCGCTTTCTCGCAAATCAAAGATGCGATGGTTTTCGCCTTTAACCTGCCCGCAATCGTGGAACTGGGTACTGCAACCGGCTTTGACTTTGAGCTGATTGACCAGGCTGGCCTTGGTCACGAAAAACTGACTCAGGCGCGTAACCAGTTGCTTGCAGAAGCAGCGAAGCACCCTGATATGTTGACCAGCGTACGTCCAAACGGTCTGGAAGATACCCCGCAGTTTAAGATTGATATCGACCAGGAAAAAGCGCAGGCGCTGGGTGTTTCTATCAACGACATTAACACCACTCTGGGCGCTGCATGGGGCGGCAGCTATGTGAACGACTTTATCGACCGCGGTCGTGTGAAGAAAGTTTATGTCATGTCAGAAGCGAAATACCGTATGCTGCCGGATGATATCGGCGACTGGTATGTTCGTGCTGCTGATGGTCAGATGGTGCCATTCTCGGCGTTCTCCTCTTCTCGTTGGGAGTACGGTTCGCCGCGTCTGGAACGTTACAACGGCCTGCCATCCATGGAAATCTTAGGCCAGGCGGCACCGGGTAAAAGTACCGGTGAAGCAATGGAGCTGATGGAACAACTGGCGAGCAAACTGCCTACCGGTGTTGGCTATGACTGGACGGGGATGTCCTATCAGGAACGTCTCTCCGGCAACCAGGCACCTTCACTGTACGCGATTTCGTTGATTGTCGTGTTCCTGTGTCTGGCGGCGCTGTACGAGAGCTGGTCGATTCCGTTCTCCGTTATGCTGGTCGTTCCGCTGGGGGTTATCGGTGCGTTGCTGGCTGCCACCTTCCGTGGCCTGACCAATGACGTTTACTTCCAGGTAGGCCTGCTCACAACCATTGGGTTGTCGGCGAAGAACGCGATCCTTATCGTCGAATTCGCCAAAGACTTGATGGATAAAGAAGGTAAAGGTCTGATTGAAGCGACGCTTGATGCGGTGCGGATGCGTTTACGTCCGATCCTGATGACCTCGCTGGCGTTTATCCTCGGCGTTATGCCGCTGGTTATCAGTACTGGTGCTGGTTCCGGCGCGCAGAACGCAGTAGGTACCGGTGTAATGGGCGGGATGGTGACCGCAACGGTACTGGCAATCTTCTTCGTTCCGGTATTCTTTGTGGTGGTTCGCCGCCGCTTTAGCCGCAAGAATGAAGATATCGAGCACAGCCATACTGTCGATCATCATTGATACAACGTGTAATCACTAAGGCCGCGTAAGCGGCCTTTTTTATGCATAACCTACGAACATTAAGGAGTAATTGAACCACCAACTCAGGATCTCATACGAAAACCAGTATTAACCACGGATAAAATTCATAAAAAATACTGATTGTTAGTTAATTTATATTAAGTAGCGCTAATAGATTTAATAATCCATAATCATTTAGAGGCTATTCTTAATTATTTGCGGTAATTCTTTATTCATTCCTCGGTTATTACGTCATATTCAGAGCAATCCTGGTATTAGTGTCACCAATTTCATCTGGCGATAATCCTGAAATGTTATGAATAGTTCGAGCGAACTGCTTTTACCTGCTGCGGGTTAGTGCTAGTATGAAAAAGTGAGTCCTGTCCCGCTTCCTTCCTAATTGTAATTTTTCGTAATAATGCGATGAAAACCTGCAAAGAGTGGCTTATAGTTAAGCTAACAAACGAGAGGGCAAGTCCAGGTCAGTAAGTTTTTTCCATCCCGAAAGGTGTCCGTTAGTTCAACCGCTAAGAAGGGGACGCGTTATGGATGAATACTCACCCAAAAGACATGATATCGCACAGCTTAAGTTTCTCTGTGAAACCCTGTATCATGACTGCCTTGCAAACCTTGAAGAAAGCAATCATGGCTGGGTAAACGACCCAACCTCGGCGATCAACCTCCAGTTGAATGAACTGATTGAGCATATTGCGACCTTCGCACTTAATTACAAAATGAAGACAATAAGCTCATTGAGCAGATCGACGAATATCTGGATGACACCTTTATGTTGTTCAGTAGTTATGGTATTAATATGCAGGATCTTCAGAAATGGCGGAAGTCAGGTAATCGACTATTCCGTTGTTTTGTCAATGCGACGAAAGAGAATCCTGCGAGTTTATCTTGTTAGAATTATTACAACCATAGGTAGAAGTATGTCCGAAAAACCTTTAACGAAAACCGATTATTTAATGCGTTTACGTCGTTGCCAGACAATTGACACGCTGGAGCGTGTTATCGAGAAAAATAAATACGAATTATCAGATAATGAACTGGCGGTATTTTACTCAGCCGCAGATCACCGCCTCGCCGAATTGACCATGAATAAACTGTACGACAAGATCCCTTCCTCAGTATGGAAATTTATTCGCTAATAAATAATTCGCTTTCGGAGCTATAACCGGCTGTTTATTAAGAATTTTATACTTTTTCGCCATGAAGACATACCCTATGTGATCTTTATCACACAGATGTAATGGGAACGTTCTCTTCACTGACTTTTCGTCTTACTGTGTTGCCGCATTTTCAGCAACCGGAGGTCAGTAATGAGCACAGAAAAAGAAAAGATGATTGCTGGTGAGTTGTATCGCTCGGCAGATGAGACGTTATCTCGCGATCGCCTGCGCGCTCGTCAGCTTATTCACCGATACAATCATTCCCTGGCGGAAGAGCACACATTACGCCAGCAAATTCTCGCTGATCTATTCGGTCAGGTGACAGAGGCTTATATTGAGCCAACGTTTCGCTGTGACTATGGCTATAACATTTTTCTCGGTAATAATTTTTTCGCCAACTTCGATTGCGTGATGCTTGATGTCTGCCCTATTCGCATCGGTGATAACTGTATGTTGGCACCAGGCGTTCATATCTACACGGCAACACATCCCATCGACCCTGTAGCACGTAATAGCGGTGCTGAACTGGGGAAACCCGTCACCATCGGTAATAACGTCTGGATTGGCGGACGCGCGGTCATTAACCCTGGTGTGACCATTGGTGATAACGTCGTGGTAGCCTCAGGTGCAGTTGTCACAAAAGATGTCCCGGACAACGTTGTCGTGGGCGGTAATCCAGCCAGAATAATTAAAAAATTGTAATCGGTTTTTCGCAACTGTTATGCAAAATTGTGGTAGATCTGTTACTTCCCCTCTACTATTCCCACGTTAAAATAGGGTGTTCCCTGGAAAGTTGCAGATACCACGAAGGCAAACGATGACCGAAATACAACGCCTGCTGACCGAAACGATTGAGTCTCTGAATACCCGCGAAAAACGCGACAACAAACCCCGCTTTAGTATCAGTTTTATCCGTAAACATCCGGGGCTGTTTATCGGTATGTACGTTGCTTTTTTTGCCACCCTGGCGGTGATGTTGCAGTCCGAAACGCTGTCAGGCTCTGTCTGGCTACTGGTTGTATTATTTATCCTGCTTAATGGTTTCTTCTTTTTCGATGTCTACCCACGCTACCGCTATGAAGATATCGACGTGCTGGATTTCCGCGTTTGCTATAACGGCGAATGGTACAACACGCGCTTTGTACCTGCCGCGCTGGTTGAAGCCATCTTGAACTCTCCGCGTGTCGCGGATGTTCATAAGGAACAACTGCAAAAAATGATCGTCCGTAAAGGTGAACTGTCTTTTTACGATATTTTTACCCTCGCTCGCGCCGAATCAACATCTTAAGTTAGGGTTACATACCAGGCGTAAAGCTCTGCGCCTGGTCAAATGACAATGATCGTTTCCACCCATCACTTCATGAAATACCAGCTCTACCTCCTTATCTCCAGCCAGCCTTTTTCCACAATCAGATATACTTTCCCTACACTGTGTTAATAAGGATATGCTGGTGAGAACACGACATCTGGTCGGCCTTATTTCGGGAGTACTGATTCTTTCAGTATTGCTGCCTGTCGGCTTAAGCATCTGGCTGGCCCATCAGCAGGTAGAAACATCGTTTATTGAAGAGCTGGATACCTATTCCTCCCGCGTCGCTATTCGAGCCAATAAGGTGGCGACACAAGGGAAAGATGCGCTGCAGGAGCTGGAAAGATGGCAAGGCGCTGCCTGTAGCGAAGCCCATCTCATGGAAATGCGTCGGGTATCTTACAGTTATCGCTATATTCAGGAAGTGGCTTATATCGATAACAACGTTCCCCAGTGTTCGTCTCTGGAGCATGAAAGTCCGCCCGATACCTTCCCCGAGCCAGGTAAAATTTCGAAAGATGGTTATCGTGTCTGGTTAACATCGCATAACGATTTAGGCATTATCCGTTACATGGTCGCCATGGGAACGGCACATTATGTCGTCATGATCGACCCCGCTTCCTTTATTGATGTCATTCCCTATAGCTCATGGCAAATTGATGCCGCCATTATTGGCAATGCCCATAACGTTGTCATAACCAGCAGCGATGAAATTGCTCAGGGAATTATTACCAGGCTACAAAAAACACCCGGTGAGCATATCGAAAATAATGGAATCATTTACGATATCCTGCCCTTACCGGAGATGAATATTTCGATCATCACATGGGCTTCAACGAAAATGTTGCAGAAAGGCTGGCATCGGCAAGTCTTTATTTGGTTACCGCTCGGGTTGGTGATTGGCCTGCTGGCAGCGATGTTTGTGCTGCGTATTTTGCGCCGTATTCAGTCACCGCATCATCGGCTGCAGGATGCTATCGAAAATCGTGATATTTGCGTGCACTATCAGCCGATTGTCTCCTTAGCCAATGGCAAAATTGTCGGTGCTGAGGCACTGGCGCGCTGGCCGCAGACAGACGGTAGTTGGTTGTCACCAGATAGTTTTATTCCGCTGGCACAGCAAACGGGCCTTTCTGAGCCATTGACGCTACTGATTATAAGAAGCGTCTTTGAAGATATGGGCGACTGGCTGCGTCAGCATCCACAGCAGCATATTTCGATCAATCTTGAATCCCCCGTGCTCACCTCGGAAAAAATCCCGCAATTGCTGCGTGACATGATCAATCACTATCAGGTTAATCCCAGACAGATCGCGCTTGAACTCACTGAACGCGAGTTTGCCGATCCGAAAACCAGCGCCCCGATAATTTCTCGCTACCGGGAGGCGGGCCATGAAATTTATCTTGATGATTTTGGTACGGGGTATTCAAGTTTAAGTTATTTACAGGATCTGGATGTCGACATTCTGAAGATCGATAAATCTTTCGTTGATGCGCTGGAATATAAAAATGTCACGCCGCATATCATCGAAATGGCAAAAACACTGAAACTGAAAATGGTAGCGGAGGGAATCGAAACCAGTAAACAAGAAGAGTGGTTACGCCAGCATGGCGTGCACTACGGTCAGGGCTGGCTCTACAGCAAGGCATTACCGAAAGAAGATTTCTTACGCTGGGCCGAGCAACATTTGTGAATTTTTGGGCTGACGGCACGCCGCACAGCCCGTCACGCTACCTATTCGTCGATGATTGACTCGAATCCGCCATAGATCATTCGCTTGCCGTCAAACGGCATGGACTCGCCGAACTCTTTCATCCGTGGGTCCGACATCATCTTTTGATTAGCAGCGTCGCGGACCTCTTTTGAAGGGTATTCAATCCAGCTAAAGACAACCTCTTCATTCTCTTCCGCTTTCACCGCCATACGAAAATCGGTCACTTTGCCATCCGGTACATCGCTGGCCCAGCATTCGACAATACGAAGCGCGCCAAACTCTTTAAACAATGGCGCAGCCTTAGCGGCCATTTCCCGATAGGCATCCTTTTTATCGGCAGGAACGGCAACCACAAAACCATCAACATACTTCATCAGACATACCTCCGAAGCGTACTGCGCAGCCAGACAATTCTTGCGACGTCAGTTGTGGTTAAAGTTTAGCCATGTTGGGATTTTTTGACGAAACGGTGGGAGGCAGAAATGGGTGGGGGCCCTGCCAGCTACATCCCGGCACACGCGTCATCTGCCTTGGCTGCTTCCTTCCGGACCTGACCTGGTAAACAGAGTAGCGTTGCGGGAGAACCAACAGAGCCCCCATTGAGAGCGTTGAGAACCAACGCGCAGGCGCATTATCACTGCTGCCCCGGCTAATTGCAACCCATCGCGTGCCAGATGCTGGTTTCTTGCGCAATGCGACTTCACTCGGGCGTTTTTCCAGATTATGCTGAAAAATTACCTCAGGAAGAAAAGATGGAAAAAGAAGATTCATTTCCCCAACGCGTCTGGCAAATCGTCGCCGCTATTCCCGAAGGCTATGTCACCACTTACGGTGATGTGGCGAAACTGGCGGGATCGCCCCGCGCCGCGCGCCAGGTGGGCGGTGTGTTAAAGCGTCTCCCTGAAGGCAGCACCTTACCCTGGCACCGGGTGGTTAATCGCCACGGCACAATTTCGCTAACCGGACCGGATTTACAGCGTCAGCGACAGGCATTACTGGCAGAAGGTGTGATGGTATCGGGAAGCGGGCAAATCGACTTGCAGCGTTATCGCTGGAACTACTAACCCTCTCCGGGCGGAGAGGGTTAACGTCGCTTAATATTGCGTAGGAGCTGGAACTGCCGAAGACGGATTCACCTGAGTTGGTGAAGTCGAAGGTACGGTAGTCGTTGCGCCACCGCTGGCCTGAACCGGCACGGCGGTTTGCTGTACCGGCACCAATGTCAGGTCGGCTTTAGTTCCGCCCTGGTTGATCACCGGCTGAACGGTATCGGTGATAAATACCAGTTTGTCATTCACGGTAATCGCCGCACTCAACAGAATACGCGCGTTCGGCTGAACATCTGCCGGGTTAAATGGCAGAACAAAGCTGAATGGTGACTGTTTACCTTCAGTACGCACCGCTTTCTGCGCCAGCACTTTTGACGGTGCATCGGCTAACGACGCGTCAGAAAGTGTCACGGTCAGCACAGCATCAGGCGGCAGTGCGACTTTCTGACGGATCCAGACGGTACCGGAGACATTCGGTTGCTGGATAGCTGGTTGTTGTGTTGCTGAAATAGACGTATTTGCAGCCGGTGCTGGCGTCTGAATATCCGCGCTTTTATCTGCGCAAGCCGCCAACGCAATCGCAACCGCTAAACCACTGGCCATGTGCACGAGTTTCATTCATTTCTCCTTATTATCAATGCACCAGCGGGCTAACTTTCCTCGCCGGAAGAGTGGTTAACAAAATAGTAACGTCAACAAGTGTGGCACACATCACGCATTTCTGCCTGTAATTAGCCCGTAATTCAGACCATTGCACCCATCGGACCAGTAGCAAATTTGCGTTATACTCAACTCACTTTGGCTTGCTGCGGCAGCTTTGTTACTGGAGAGTTATATGAGTCAGGCGCTAAAAAATTTACTGACATTGTTAAATCTGGAAAAAATTGAGGAAGGACTCTTTCGCGGCCAGAGTGAAGATTTAGGTTTACGCCAGGTGTTTGGCGGCCAGGTCGTGGGTCAGGCCTTGTATGCTGCAAAAGAGACCGTCCCTGAAGAGCGGCTGGTACATTCGTTTCACAGCTACTTTCTTCGCCCTGGCGATAGTAAGAAGCCGATTATTTATGATGTCGAAACGCTGCGTGACGGTAACAGCTTCAGCGCCCGCCGGGTTGCTGCTATTCAAAACGGCAAACCGATTTTTTATATGACTGCCTCTTTCCAGGCACCAGAAGCGGGTTTCGAACATCAAAAAACAATGCCGTCCGCGCCAGCGCCTGATGGCCTACCTTCGGAAACGCAAATCACCCAATCGCTGGCGCACCTGCTGCCGCCAGTGCTGAAAGATAAATTCATCTGCGATCGTCCGCTGGAAGTCCGTCCGGTGGAGTTTCATAACCCACTGAAAGGTCACGTCGCAGAACCACATCGTCAGGTGTGGATCCGCGCAAATGGTAGCGTGCCGGATGACCTGCGCGTTCATCAGTATCTGCTCGGTTACGCTTCTGATCTTAACTTCCTGCCGGTAGCTCTACAGCCGCACGGCATCGGTTTTCTCGAACCGGGGATTCAGATTGCCACCATTGACCATTCCATGTGGTTCCATCGCCCGTTTAATTTGAATGAATGGCTGCTGTATAGCGTGGAGAGCACCTCGGCGTCCAGCGCACGTGGCTTTGTGCGCGGTGAGTTTTATACCCAAGACGGCGTACTGGTTGCCTCGACCGTTCAGGAAGGGGTGATGCGTAATCACAATTAAAAAAATAGCCGGAGGTGAAAACCGTCCGGCTGTTTTTTGCAGTGCTTGTTACGCGTTATAGGCATTCTCGCCGTGGCTGTTGACATCCAGCCCTTCTCGCTCCTGCTCTTCCGGTACACGCAGACCAACCGTCAGATCCGCCAATTTGTAGCCGATAAATGCCACAACACCGGACCAGACGATCGTAATGGCGATGCTTTCCAGCTGTACCAGCAACTGATGGCCCATCGTCACACCTTCAGCGAAGCCCACGCCGCCCAGCGAGCTGGCGGCAAAAATCCCGGTCATGATACAGCCGACAATGCCACAAACGCCGTGCACACCGAAGACATCGCAGGGATCATCCACCCGCAGCAAGCGTTTGAGCATGGTAACGCCCCACAAGCCCGCCAGACCAGCTACCACGCCGATAATCAACGCGCCGCCAACCCCAATGTAGCCGCAGGCTGGCGTCACGCCGACCAGACCGGCAATCGCGCCAGAACACGCCCCCAGCAGTGAAGGCTTACCACGCAGCGCCCATTCACCGAAGATCCAGCCAAGAATTGCCGCCGCCGTTGCGACCACAGTATTCACAAATGCCAGTGCCGCGATTTCATTCGCCGTGCCCGCTGACCCGGCGTTAAAGCCAAACCAACCGATATAGAGAATGGCAGTCCCGGTGAAGACCATCGGCAGGTTGTGCGGTTTAAACGCCTCTTTACCGAAGCCCACGCGTTTTCCTATCAGATACGCGCCCACCAGACCGGCGATTGCGGCGTTAATGTGCACCACGGTGCCACCCGCGAAATCCAGCGCACCGTGAGAAGCCAGCAAACCACCGCCCCACACCATATGCGCAATCGGAATGTAAGAGAGCGTCAGCCATACCACCACGAAAATCAACACAGCTGAGAAGCGGATTCGTTCCGCCAGCGCCCCAACTATCAAGCCGACGGTAATGCAGGCAAACGATCCCTGAAACGCCACGTGGATATACTGATAAATGCTGCCCATCACCGCCGTCAGTTCGATGTTTTTCAGCATCAACCAGTTAATGTTGCCGAAGAAGTTGTTGCCCTCACCAAACGCCAGCGAGTAACCGTAAACCACCCAGAGAATACAGACCAGTGCAAATGTCACCGTCACCTGCGTCAGCATCGACAGCACGTTTTTGCCGCGAATCAACCCACCGTAAAACAGGGCAATCCCCGGAATAGTCATAAACAGCACCAGCGCAGTACAAATCATCATAAACGCATTGTCGGCTTTATCGGCCACCGCAGGTGCAGCCATTACCAGTCCCGGAAGCATCGCCAGTGAAGCAAGCCCAGTTTTTATCGTCGCTATCTTCATTTTTCGTTCCTGTTGCTGTGTGCCAGAGATTACAGCGCCGCTTCGTCGGCTTCGCCGGTACGAATACGAATGACGCGTTGCAATTCAGCGACGAAGATTTTGCCGTCGCCAATTTTTCCGGTGTAAGCCGCCTTACTGACGATATCGATCACTTCATCGAGTTGGTCATCAGCAATCGCCACATCAATTTTTACTTTTGGCAGGAAATTGACGCTGTATTCCGCCCCCCGGTACAGCTCGGCATGCCCTTTCTGACGCCCGAAACCTTTCACTTCGGTGACGGTCAGGCCCTGAATACCAATGGAAGATAACGCTTCACGAACGTCTTCCAGCTTGAATGGTTTGATTATCACGGTCACCAGCTTCATAGATCCCCTCCGGTCAGAATTCGGTAATGGTTCTGCTACACGAAGAAGGTATTGCAAGCGGTGTGCCAGAAATGAAAAACGAGAAAGAGAGCAGGAAGTTAAGAAGTTTGAAAATGAAAACGCACTATGACAGTGCACAGTGCGTTACATTTTTGCACCAACGATGAAATATTGCGCTATTCAGGCGCTCAATGATTCCTCT
>OHKR01000106.1_pt1 | contig 11018 bp, 8 predicted proteins | sample 1568901 | NCBI WGS metagenome assembly OHKR01 (sample SAMEA3879515, study PRJEB24766) | human gut metagenome | biome: human-associated habitat; feature: feces | place: USA | collected 1985/1987 | reverse complement strand
CAGTCATGTCATTTCTATAAAATATATTTTTAAAAATAGTATTACCCTTTAGTAAAATATTCAACAGCGCTACGGAACAAGTGTTGGTCTTTATTTCCTGGAATATTTTGGAAAAGACCGTCTTCGTAACGTTCTGAATGTCCCATTTTACCAATGATTTGACCGTTCTTGCTTGTGATACCTTCAATCGCATTTACTGAGCCATTTGGATTGTATTTAGAATCCATACTTGGTTTACCGTCAAAGTCAACGTATTGGCTGAAGATTTGTCCATTATCACGAAGTTCTGCAAATTCTTCATCTGTTACGACGAATTTACCTTCACCATGTGATACTGGAATAGCATGAACGTCACCCACTTCAACACCTGCAAGCCACGGTGAATTCGTATTGGCAATACGTGTTTCAACCATTTTCGCCACGTGTTGATTAGCATCATTGTAGAAAAGAGTTGGACTTGTTTCAGTCGCATCTTCAAAGTTACCGTATGGAAGCAGACCTGATTTCACAAGGGCTTGGAATCCATTACAGATACCGATAATAAGACCACCTTTTTCAATAAAGCTGTCAATAGCTGCGCGGACTTTTTGGTTCAACAAGATATTGACAATGAATTTAGCCGAACCGTCTGGTTCATCAGCAGCTGAGAAACCACCTGCAAAGAAGATGATGTTAGCTTTACTGATATTGTCAACCATTGTGTCAACAGATGCTTCAATAGCTGCTTCATCAAGTGTTACAAATGGTACCAAGTTAACTTTTGCACCTGCTTGTTCAAAGGCTTTAGCTGAATCGTACTCTGAGTTTGTACCAGGGAATACTGGGATGTAAACCAATGGTTCAGCAACTTTTTCACTTGCTTTAATCACTGCATCTGAAACAACTGCTGGAACATCTTCAAGTTTTGTACTTTGTTCAAATTCAGTTGGATAAACATCTTCAAGTTTGCCCTCAAAGGCTGACAAAAGTTTATCTCCTGCAAGGTTGACACCATTGACAGCAAGTGTAAAGTCAGCTGTTGTTTCACCGATTTTGCTAACTTCAGCAATTTCTTCAGTAGATGTAAAGATAAAACCACCGAGTTGTGCTGTCAAGCTAGTTGCAAGCTCTGCCAATTCTACTTTAGCTCCGATATGGTTACCAAAAGCTGCAAGTGCCAAGCTTTCAATCACACCACCATATTTAACAGCTGAAGCTGATGTGATATGGTGTGCTTTTTGAATTGTTTCAAATTTAGCAAAATTAGCTTTAATCAAATCAAAATCAATCTCTTGTGAAATAGCTTGCCCTGGAATGTAGTAAATGTATTCATCAGCTGCTTTAAATTCTGGCGAAAGAACCTTACGACTTTCAGCTGTTGTCACACCAAAAGCAACCAATGTTGGTGGTACTGTCAATTCTTCAAATGTACCAGACATTGAGTCTTTACCACCGATTGATGGTAGACCAAGTTGCAATTGCGCTTCGATTGACCCAAGAAGGGCTGAGACTGGTTGTCCAAAGCGTTCAGCTTGTTTATCCATACGTTGGAAATATTCTTGATAAGAGAAGCGTGCTTTAGACCAATTCGCACCTGTTGCCACCAAACGTGCTGTTGCTTCGATAACAGCATAAGCTGCACCATGATATGGTGACCATTCAGCAATATAAGGGTTGAACCCTTGTGCCATAACTGACGTTGTTGTTGTTACACCGTTTTGAACAGGAAGTTTTTGAACTGAACTTTCTGTTGGTGTGATTTGATAACGACCACCAATCGGATGATTAACCGTTGAACGACCAACAGAGCTATCAAAGATAGTTTGTAAACCTTTTTGACTAGCGTGATTAAGGTCAGAAAGAACATTTACAGTATCAGATTCAAGTGTCGCAGCTGAAGTGGTACGTTGTTCTGGCATGTCAACTTGACTGTCAACAACATTAGCATCAACCACCACGCGCACACCGTTTGTATCAAGGAAACGACGTTCAATATCAACGATTGTTTGACCATTCCAAGTCATAACAAGATTTGGTTTTTCAGTAACTGTGGCAACCACTACCGCGTCAATATTTTCTTTATGACATTCTGCCACGAAAACCTCAACATCTTTCGGACGAACCACAACAGCCATACGTTCTTGTGATTCAGAAATGGCAATTTCAGTTCCATTAAGTCCTTGGTATTTCAAAGGCACTTTGTTAAGGTCAATTTCGAGACCGTCAGCTAATTCACCAATTGCCACACAGACACCACCAGCACCAAAGTCGTTTGATTTTTTAATGAGGCGAGTCACATTACCATTACGGAAAAGACGTTGAATTTTACGTTCTTCAATGGCATTCCCTTTTTGTACTTCTGCACCAGCTGTTTCAACAGATTCAACCGTTTGAACTTTAGATGAACCAGTTGCACCACCGACACCGTCACGACCAGTTTTACCACCGAGAAGAATAACCACGTCACCAGCTTCTGGTTTCTCACGAACAACATTTCCTTTAGGAGCTGCACCGACAACGGCACCGAGTTCCATACGTTTAGCGACAAAGCCTGGGTGGAAATATTCTTTAACATAAGTTGTGGCAAGACCGATTTGGTTACCATATGAAGAATAACCATGTGCCGCTGTTTTAGAAATCACTTGTTGTGGCAATTTACCAAGACGTGTTTCTGAAATTGGTGTTGTAATATCACCAGCACCTGAAATACGCATTGCTTGATAAACATAAGAACGTCCTGACAATGGGTCGCGGATTGCACCACCGATACACGTTGCGGCACCACCAAATGGTTCAATTTCCGTTGGGTGATTGTGTGTTTCATTCTTGAACATCAAAAGCCATGGTTCTTTAACACCGTTCACATCAACTTCAATTTCAACAGAACATGCGTTAATTTCGTCTGATACTTCCATATCGTCCAAGCGACCATTCGCACGTTCATAACGACCAAAGATTGTCGCCATGTCCATCAATGTTTGTGGCTTTTCAGAACGTCCAAGTTCATCACGCATAGCAATATATTTATCATAAGTTGCCTGTAATTGTTTTTGAAATTTAGACGCTGAGAAATCAATATGTTTAAGCTCAGTTTCGAAAGTTGTGTGGCGGCAGTGGTCTGACCAATAAGTATCCAAAACTTTCAATTCTGTTTCCGTTGGCACGCGTCCAATTGATTTGAAGTACTCTTGGATAAAGACAAGGTCATCAACTTCCATCGCCAAACCTTGTTCAGCTTTATAATCAGCAAATTCAGCCGCTGTATAAGTCTTGAAGAAATCAAGATTTGGAATCGTTTTGTCTGATTCTGAAAATGCTTGTGGCGCAATTCCTGTTGTAATATCTTTAAAACGAGAATCTACTGGATTAAGAAGATAGTTCTTAACTGCATCAAGTTCAGCAGTATCAATATCCTTGTTAACAAGATAAAGTTGAGCCGTATTAACTGTTACATCATTACTGCTGCCAAGAAGAAGCAATGCTTCTTGTGATGACGCTGCACGTTGGTCAAATTGACCTGGAAGTGATTCAATAGCAAAGAAAGCATAGTTAGAAAGTTCAGCAACCACATCACTCTCAGCCAAAATATTATCCGTTACTTGTTCAGAAAAAATGTGTTTTTCAGCACGTTCGAAAAGCGAATCTGCCAAATTAAAAACATCGTAAACTTGAATAATGCGTAAATCAGTCAAACTTGTTAATTGAAGATTGTGTTTGAGTTCTTTAACAAGCGCCTGAGCCTTAATGTTAAAATTTGATTTTTTCTCAACGAAAATTCGTTTATTCATTTTTTACCCTTTTTAGAATTCTTCTTTCTACTTAATTAGAAATCACAGTTTTTAGTTAAGCCCTTTGAGTTTTTCAAGGACAACTTCGTAAACATCTGTCAAACTACCTAAATCACGACGGAAAACATCTTTATCCATGTGATGACCTTCAGCATCCCAAAGACGGCAGTTATCTGGTGAAAATTCATCCGCAAGAATAATTTTGCCATCTTTGTCTTTACCAAATTCCAATTTGAAATCAATCAAATTAAGACCAATTTGGATGAACCAATCTTTCAAAAGGTCATTAATACGACGTGTTTCTGCTTTAATATAAGCAATATCTTCATCACTTGCAATACCAAGGAATTTTACGTGTTCATCATTGATAAATGGGTCATCCAAATCATCATTTTTGTAGTAAAATTCAACGATTGGAGTATCTAATTTGATTCCTTCTTCAACACCAAAGCGTTTTGAGAATGAACCAGCAGTAACATTACGCAAAACAACTTCAAGTGGAACAATATCAACTTTTTTATTTAATTGTTCGGTTTCTGACAATTGTTTAACAAAGTGAGTCGCCACACCTGCTTCATTCAATTTCGTAAAAATTAAAGATGAGATTTGATTATTAAGAATGCCTTTACCTTTAATAGTCTCTTTACGAGCACCATTAAGCATTGTCGCTTGGTCTTTATAGACTGAAATAATCAAATTCTCATCTTCTGATGTAGTGTAAATATCTTTTGCTTTTCCCGTATAAATAAGTTGTCGTGACATATTTTGTTCGCCTTTCGCTTTTATTCTACTAAATTTTAACACATGATGTTACCAATTTCAACATTTAGCAGACTTTTAAACAAAATAAAAATAAAAACGTTCGAAATTAGCGAACGTTTTTGCTTAATTTACGCGATTATAGAAATATTCCATCATTTCTCCCATACATTTCATATTTTCAACATCTTCGTCAGGAATTTCCAAATGAAACTCATCTTCTAAATTGATAATAAATTCCGTTAGGGTAATCGAATCAACTCCCAAATCATCATGTAAAGTTGTCGTTTGAGTAATGTTTAACTCTGGTTTATGCAATTGCTCCTTAATGATGAAACAAATCCTTTCAAAAATAGCCTCTTTTGTCATCTCTTCCTCCCCTTATTTAATCCTTTGGTGTGAAAGTTTCTACTAATTGACCAACCACATTCGTTTCTAACATTGTACGAACTTGTCTGATTGTATAGTAAACAGCTTGCGCATCGCTTGAACCATGACATTTCACAATAGGCGCTTTAAGCCCAAAAAGAACTGCACCACCTGCACTTGAATAGTCCATGGTATCTTTTAATTGATATAAACTCTCCTTCAAAAGAAGGGCTCCCAATTTTGCTTTCAAACCACCTGATTTAATAGAAGATTTCAAACCTCCCATGATGTTAAGGGCAGTTCCTTCCATTGTTTTTAAGACAGCGTTTCCCGTGAAACCATCCGATACCACAACGTCTGCAACACCATTCATCAAATCACGCGCTTCAACATTTCCGACAAAGTTCAAAGAAGCATCTTCTGCTAATAGCGCATAAGCTTCTTTATGAAGTGGATCACCTTTCGTTGCCTCAGTTCCGTTATTAAGCAAACCAACACGTGGCTTAGCAATATCACGAACATTCTTTGCATAAAACGACCCTAAAATAGCATACTGATGTAAATGTTTAGGGGTATTCTCAGCATTAGCCCCAAGGTCCAACATATCATACCCTCTACCATCAAGTGTTGGCAAAGTGGACATAAGCCCTGGACGGTCAATACCTTTAATACGCCCAACAACGAACAGTCCTGCCGCAAGGAGCGCACCTGTATTCCCTGCTGAAATGACAGCGTCTGCTGTCCCTTCTTTTACAGCATTAGCCCCAAGTACCATGCTAGCTTTCTTCTTACGACGAATAGCTTTAGCTGGTTCATCATCTGAATTAATTTTTTCTTCTGTATGAATAATTGAAACACGCTCTGTTGCAGTCAAATACTCTTTTATCTTAGATTCATCTCCATAAAGTTGAATTTCAATATCTGAGAATTCTGCTAACGCACGATTAACTCCTTCGATAATAGCTTTAGGGGCATTGTCGCCACCCATAGCATCAACAGCAATTTTTGTCATATCAATTTTTTCCTCACAAAACATTATCACTTCATTATAGCATGATTCCCAATTTTTTTCAGTTCCAGAAAATATCACAATACCTTTTCAAAAAGATATCTTCTCAATGACACACCTCTAAATAAAAAGCTGTTAGTGCTCACTCTACAAATCAAACAGCACTAACAACCATTATTTCATAATATTTCCCCAAGTCCCTAAATCATCAATGAATTTTTTACTTTTCAAACGAAGACCGACATAATTATCATAAATATCATCAATAAATAAACGCAATTTTCGTTTCATCTCAGGCTTAACTGAAATCGTCTTTAATTCATCAAAATGAATGGCTTGAAATCGGTCCACCAGGTACAGCACATTCGGATCAAGATGACTACGATAATCATCTTTACCATAATGCTCTGGACAAAGTAGACCAGAATATTTATGCGAAAAATCAAAGGGCAATCCAATCCGATGACAAAAAGCACATTCATGAAAATTAAGACTAACACCAAATCGTTCTAAAAGTTGAATCTCAAAAATATTAGTCAAAATTTCGTAGTCAAGTCCCTCTTCCATTAAGGAAAGCGTCTTATTAAAAAATGTAAACAACTGGGGGTCTGCCACACCGTCTGGCACAGCTGCATCTGCCAATGCTGTCACATAAGAAGCATAGGACAATCTAAACAAATCTGCATTAATTTCCTTAAAAGACTCAACTTCCTTATAATCTTCAATGAAGGACAGACCCGTATCATTAATTTTTAAAATAAATTTTGCCGCCGTTAACGGCTGAATAACAGAATTAAACCGAGATTTACCAGCATGTTTAACAAAAAACATATGCTTCCCATTGGTTTCTGTAAAAATTTTGACTAGCTTATCATCCTCACGATAATTACGATTATAGAGGACAAGACCATAAGTTTCCTTAGTTTGCATGTTCTTCCATAAATTCTTTCAAGCGTTCCATCGCTGTTGTGATTGTTTCCATGCTAGCCGCATAAGAAAGACGTAGATAACCCTCACCATACTTACCAAAAGCCACACCAGGAATGAAAGCAACGGCTTTTTCACGCGCAAAATCTTGACAGAACTTAAACGAATTTTGTTCATAACCAGCAGGAATTTTCGCAAAAATATAAAAAGCACCGTCTGGTTTAATAATCTTAAAGCCAAGAGCAGACATCTTATCAATGATATAATCGCGACGTTTGGTATATTCAACTTTCATTGGTAGTGCATCATCTTTACCAACAGAAAGAGCTTCAATCGCAGCAAATTGAGCCATTGTCGCAGCAGCTGTTACCAAATATTGGTGACTCTTAATCAACTGTGCCGTGAAAATAGCTGGTGCAAAAATCAAACCAATTCGCCAACCAGTCATAGCATGAGATTTTGAAAGCCCATTAATCAAAATCGTTTGCTCTGGAAGATATTCAGCAATTGACACATGCGATTCATCATTATAAGTCAATTCGGAATACACTTCATCTGAGATGACAAAAACATCATATTTTTTAAGAACATCGGCCAAATCCTTAATTTGCTCACGTGAATAAGTCACACCAGTTGGATTAGTTGGATAATTAAGCAAAACTGCTTTTAAGTTATCACCTTGTTCCAAAATCGCTTTTTCAAGCATTTCTGGTGTCAATACAAAATCATTTGCCGTTGTATCAATTTCAACAATTTCAGCACCAACAAGATTTGCAATTGGCTCATACCCAGGGTAAGCTGGTGCTGGCAAAAGAACCGTATCTCCTGGTTCCAAAATCGCTGTTAAAGTTGCTGACAAAGCTTCCGTTGCACCAATCGTAACCAAAATTTCATTGTCAGGATTGTAAGACAAATTGTATTTTGACTTCACAAAATCTGCAGCAGCTTGGCGAAGCGTTGACAACCCTGCCATACCAGTATAATGTGATTGATTCGCATCAATAGCCGCTTTAGCAGCTTCTTTTACATGATTAGGAGTTGTAAAATCAGGCTCACCCAAAGTTAACTTCATAATCCCTGGCACATCTGAAATTGATTGGTCAAATTGACGAATCAATGATACTTCGATTTTATCTAAGTTTTTATTAAAACGGTTTGTTAAACTCATAGTCTCACCTCAAAATCTAATTACATCTATTATACATAAAATTCAGATAATTAAATAGCTTTTTTAGACTTATCCACAGCTCTATCTTTAAAAAGATTTTATTAAATTATCCACATGTTAATATTTTCCAAAATAATTTAACAGAAAAACCGTCAGACAAAAATCCAACGGTTTTTAACATGAAAGCTAATAAAAGTCGTCTTATTTAGCAGTCCCCATTTCAAATAATGGTGACAAAGGACGTTTTTCGTGAATACGAGTAATTGCTTCAGCGATTAATTCAGCAATTGAGATTTGTTCAATTTTATCAATCAAACGTTCTTCTGAAAGATAGATAGTATCCAAAACAACCAACTTTTGAATAGCTGATTTTTCAATATTTTCAAGTGCAGGACCAGAAAGAACAGGGTGAGTACATGATGCATATACTGCTGTTGCACCAGCTTCAGCAAGAGCATCCGCTGCATGACAAATAGTACCTGCTGTATCAATCATATCATCAATCAAGATACATTTTTTACCTTTAACATTACCAATGATGTTCATAACTTCACTGGTATTCATTTTAGTAACACTACGACGTTTATCAATGATAGCAATCGGTGTTTGGAGGAATTGTGCCAATTTACGAGCACGTGTCACACCACCATGGTCAGGACTAACGACAACAACATCGTCTCCAACCAATCCATGACGATCAAAGTAATCAGCGATCAATGGAGCACCCATCAAATGATCGACTGGAATATCAAAGAACCCTTGAATTTGAGCGGCATGCAAATCAACAGTCAAAAGACGATCAACTCCTGCAACTTCAAGCATATTAGCTACTAATTTAGAAGTAATCGGTTCACGCGAACGAGCTTTACGGTCCTGACGAGCGTAACCATAGTAAGGGATAACCACACTAATTTTTTCAGCACTAGCACGTTTAAGCGCATCAACCATAATCAAGATTTCCATCAAATTATCATTAACTGGTGAGCTAGTTGACTGCAAAATAAAGACATGGTGTCCACGAATTGATTCTTCAATGTTGACTTGGATTTCACCATCAGAAAATTGACGAACAGTCGATTTTCCAAGTTCAATACCCATAGCCGAAGCAACTTTTTCTGCTAATTCTTTGTTTGACGACAAGGCAAACAATTTTAAATCAGAATAAGACATGATTTCCTCCAAAGTTTTTATCCTATACCATTTTATCGTTTTTTCCAGTATTTTTCAATGACAAATCCGTTAAATCCCTATAAATACAAGGAAATCCGAATAAAAACAAAAAGAGAAGGGAATTCCTTCTCAATTAGTTATTATTGATAGATGTAGTAAACAGTACCGCCACCCCAAGTTGATGAAGCTGGGTTAAACCATCCACGGTAGTTACCAATAGATGAGTTACCAGCATAGTTAGCTTCCATGACTTGGATATTCGTAGAACTTTGAACTGCAGTTACATATGCAACGTGTCCATATCCACCACCATCATAAGGCCATACAGCAACCGCACCAACTTGTGGTGTAGTACCTACAGAATGACCTGCAGCCTGTGCACTAGCAATCCATTGATTTGCATTACCCCAGTTGTTTCCAACCCATGAAGCAAGTGATTTAACACCCCAAGTACATTGACCAACAGGATAAGTGTTCACTGAGCTTGATGATGAAGAACTTGAAGATGAGTTACTTGAACTGCTTGATGATGAAGAACCTGAAGATGATGAGCTACTTGATGTATTTGTTGTAGTAGTTGGAGTAACTGTAGCAGCTTGTTGAGTTGAAGAGGTATCTTCAGTTGTTGTAGATGCAGCAGTCGAATCTTGTGATGAAGTATCCGTTGTAGTATCAACGGTAGCTGTACCATTTTCAACTGATTGTTGTGCTTGTGTTACAGATGCAGCTTGTGCCTGTGCTTCTGCAGCTGCCTGTGCTTCTGCAGCTGCCTGTGCTGCAGCTGCTTCTTCTGCTGCTTGTTCAGCTGCTTCTTTTTGAGCCACTAAGCTTGCTTTTACATCTTCTGCAGTTGCCAATTGAGCTGACAAATTCAATTGAGCTGCTTCCAATTCAGCTTGTTGAGTTGCCAAAGCTGCTTGGTTTTGTTCAATAGTTGCTTTATTAGCAGCTACTGTATTGATAGCTGCTTGGTTTTCAGCTTGTTTTTGTTCGATAACAGCTTTATCTGCTTCTTGTTGTTCCAACATTTTTTCGTTTGCAGAAACAACTTCACGAACAGCAGCTACACGATTAATAGCATCTGAAATTGATTTAGAATTCAAGATAGTATTAATGTAGCTTGTAGCTGTGTTAGTTTTTTGAGCGCTACGGGCTTGTTTTTTCAAAGATTCATTACGAGCAACAATCTTGCTTGAAAGAGCTTGAATCTCTTCACTCAATTTTTGAGATTCTGCTTCGAGTTGAGCATTTTGCGCTTCCAAGTCAGCTTGTTGTGATTGAAGTGAAGTCACTTGTTCTTGAAGAACAGCAACTTGACTTTGAGCAGCTGCTTGCTCAGATGTAAGATTACTGATGACTGCATCTTGTGCAGCGATTTGTGTATCATAATCATCCGCATTTACTGTGGCAGCTGCGGTTCCAAGTGTTACACCACTAACAAGAACAGCTGATAAAATTCTTTTTTTCATATAAATTAAACTACTCCTTTTTGATAAGACATTATTATTTTACCAAAAAATCACGCAATTAATATTACGTGATTGTTACATTTGTATTTTGTTCAGGTAATTTATCTCTCCAAAAATACTTTTTTAAACACTTTTTGGAAGATTAAGTACATAAGAATATTGTAAATAAGAGTTGGTGCAAAGCAATAAGCTATAAAATAGGTCATTGACATCGTTGTCATTCCAAGCAGAATTGCTCCTAATTCCCCAACAATTTCAAACAAAAACAAAATAATAATATAAAAAATTACTGTTTGAAAATTGCGCATAAAGAAACTTTTACTAATTTTACTAGTAAAAATGACTAGAATTGGTAGTAAAAAGATAACTAAACCAATTCG
>OHKR01000102.1_pt1 | contig 11285 bp, 8 predicted proteins | sample 1568901 | NCBI WGS metagenome assembly OHKR01 (sample SAMEA3879515, study PRJEB24766) | human gut metagenome | biome: human-associated habitat; feature: feces | place: USA | collected 1985/1987 | reverse complement strand
GTTTTTTTAACTTAGTTTTATAATGAATACGATAATTAAAAGTGAAGAAGAAAATAGTTGTATACATATATTCCATGACCCTACATTGTGATCTATAGATTAAATATTTTTTAAATGTGACTGTCATCCTTCAGATAATAAAGCCATCATCGCAATAGATGGAAAAGCACTCCTGCTCTTTTTTGATTAGAGCCGTCGCAGGAGGAACAACTCATATCATCATTGCGATCTCGACGATGTATAGTCTCATCCTGCGGCAGAACAAGACGGATAAAAAATCCAATGAGAGCACACTCATCCAGAACTTATTAACATAATGAATATTAAAGAAAAATCATCGCAGCTAATGAAGTAATATGCAAAAATAATTAGTCCTTACAAGGAGCAAAGTTCCATAATCTCCCCCCTCCCCCTCAATGATCCAAATAAAGATAATGCATCCAGCTGGTCATTCTTAGCAGCACTTTCCGCATCACCGAAACATGGCTGAAATGGTCGGAGTAAACCGCCACCTGGGCGTAGATGCCGTCGGGTAAGGCATCGATATCATCGTTAGGGTCCAGTTCAATGGTTCCCAGCACACCGTCCGTGCCGGGCACGACCGTTAATGATTGCAATACCCCCTGCGCCTGATAAGAACCGCCTGGCACGACAGGTAAAATACTAGTCAGTTTGCCGTGAAACACCTGCCCAGGTAGCGCGTTAAACACCACTTCCGCATCATCGCCGGGTTTCAGACGTAACAGCGAGTTTTGCCGAAATTGGGCGACAATTTGCCGTTTTTGCTCGGGGATGAAGACCATCACCGGACGCAGCGGCAAGGCAGCTGCGTATGTACCTGGGCGGATCAGTACCTGAGTAACGTAGCCATTGCTCGGCGCGCGAATGACAGTCTGCTCAAGGTTATATTTTGCTTCAGTAAGTTGCGCTCTTAAGCTCACAATCTGCGATTGCTCGCCGTTAACCATACTGTCGAGCTGGCTCTGGATCTGCGCCTGCTCCGCCACCGAGCCTTTCACCAGCGCATCCTGCGCGAGGAAATTTTGCCGCGCATCGTCGATGTCACGTTCCGAGAACGGATTCACCGCCGCCTGGCTGCCTTTCAAGTAACGTTGATAATTTTTAAACAGACGGTCGCGCTCCGCTGAAACCTGGGTGGTGTTGGCCTGCGCTTCAGTGAGCTGCGCACGCAGCGTCTTTATATTATGCGTCGCCGTCATCAGGTCAGCCTGAAGTCTGTCAACTCGCGCCTGGTAACGAACCGGGTCGAGCTTAAAAAGCACCTCGCCCTTTTGAATAAGCTGATTATTCTTGTCAGTGACTTCAGTAACAATTCCCGTCACCTGTGGCGTGATAGGGATCGCTATCACTGCCTTTTGCGCGGTAAAAGTGTAAGGGTGGTTGTAGTTCATCAACAAAATCAAACCACTCACCAGAAACACGCCTCCCAGCGCCGCCGTCGCCAGCGTCCACTGATTTACCGGAATGCGGAAGATTTTAAAGACCGCCCACGCCAGCGCCACGTAAGTTAAAACAATCAATAGATCCATAATTAGATCTCCGGGAACGTGGAATAGTCAGTCTTTTTCTCGGCGGCGAGTTGATGCTCCAGCCGGGAAATTCGGTCAGAAAGTGCGGCGATTTCCGGGTCAGTCGCTTTCTCCTGCGACGCAACATGTGACTGCATACCCCAGCCACGCTCCGGTTGATAGAGCGTCGCCCAGATCCACAGAAACGGCCAGATAACATGCAGAGTAAACAGGCTCACCCAGCCCGCCGTATGAATAGCGTCGGCATGGGGATGGTTGCGCTTTTTGGCAATCAGATAAGGGATGTCATGTATCGCGATGATTCCATAAAAAATCACCAGAAAGACGAAGATCAGCACTCCCAACGCGAAATAGTTTAGAAACATATCTGCCTCGGATTCACGTTTATCAGTGTTGTTTTTGGGCTGGCAGCCAGAAGGGAGTCAGGCTGATATTTTGACAATAATCCGGGTTCGCGATTCTCGCCATAACACCAAAGAATAATTTTTAGAGGTGATGAGTTGCTTAGTTACATAACGATTGTATGACGAAGGCATAACATGCTGTAGATCACATCAGGTGAACGCCGTAAGAAAATATCTTGTGATTCAGATCACAAAGATTCAACAAACCATCAAAACAAAAATGTGACACTACTCACATTTAAATGCCATTTTTAGCGAAAATCGCCGCCTTGTTGCTTTTTTACACAAGCGTTTTGTGATGAACGTCACGTCAATTACCTCTCTACCCCCTATATTTATGTGATTGATATCACACAAAAGGCCGTCGACTGGACAGTTAACCGATTCAGTGCCAGATTTCGCAGTATCTACAAGGTCCGGCTACCTCTGCCGCCACATTAACAAAAAACCTCGGGCTTCCAGCCTGCGCGACAGCAAACATAAGAAGGGGTGTTTTTATGTCATCCGATATTAAGATCAAAGTGCAAAGCTTTGGTCGTTTCCTCAGCAACATGGTGATGCCAAATATCGGCGCGTTTATCGCGTGGGGTATCATCACCGCGTTATTTATTCCAACAGGGTGGTTACCGAACGAGACGCTGGCGAAGCTGGTCGGGCCGATGATCACTTATCTCCTGCCGCTGCTGATCGGTTATACCGGTGGTAAGCTGGTAGGCGGCGAACGTGGCGGCGTAGTCGGTGCCATCACCACCATGGGCGTTATCGTCGGCGCAGACATGCCGATGTTCCTCGGTTCTATGATTGCAGGTCCGCTGGGCGGCTGGTGCATTAAGCACTTCGACCGCTGGGTAGACGGTAAGATCAAATCCGGTTTTGAGATGCTGGTGAATAACTTCTCCGCAGGCATCATCGGGATGATCCTCGCTATTCTGGCATTCCTCGGCATTGGCCCGATTGTTGAAGCCCTGTCCAAAATGCTGGCTGCGGGCGTTAACTTCATGGTTGTCCATGACATGCTGCCGCTGGCGTCTATCTTTGTTGAACCGGCGAAAATCCTGTTCCTCAACAACGCCATTAACCACGGTATCTTCTCGCCGCTGGGTATTCAGCAGTCCCATGAACTGGGTAAATCAATCTTCTTCCTGATTGAAGCTAACCCAGGTCCAGGTATGGGCGTGCTGCTGGCGTACATGTTCTTTGGTCGTGGTAGCGCTAAACAGTCTGCGGGCGGTGCGGCAATCATCCACTTCCTGGGGGGTATCCACGAAATCTACTTCCCGTATGTGCTGATGAATCCGCGTCTGATCCTCGCAGTCATCCTCGGCGGTATGACTGGCGTGTTCACGCTGACTATCCTGGGCGGTGGTCTGGTTTCTCCGGCATCTCCGGGTTCTATCCTTGCTGTACTGGCGATGACACCAAAAGGTGCTTACTTCGCTAACATCGCGGGTGTGTGTGCGGCGATGGCTGTCTCCTTCGTTGTCTCTGCTATTTTGCTGAAAACCAGCAAAGTGAAAGAAGAAGATGATATTGAAGCAGCAACTCGTCGTATGCAGGACATGAAAGCTGAGTCTAAAGGCGCATCTCCGCTGTCTGCTGGCGATGTGACTAACGACCTGAGCCACGTACGTAAAATCATCGTTGCCTGTGACGCCGGTATGGGTTCCAGTGCGATGGGCGCAGGCGTTCTGCGTAAGAAAATTCAGGATGCAGGTCTGTCGCAGATTTCTGTTACTAACAGCGCGATCAACAACCTGCCGCCAGATGTGGACCTCGTCATCACTCACCGTGACCTGACCGAACGCGCTATGCGCCAGGTTCCGCAGGCACAGCATATTTCGCTGACCAACTTCCTCGACAGCGGCCTGTACACCAGCCTGACCGAACGTCTGGTTGCTGCCCAACGCCACACGGCAAACGAAGAGAAAGTAAAAGACAGCCTGAAAGACAGCTTTGACGATTCCAGTGCTAACCTGTTCAAGCTAGGCGCGGAGAACATCTTCCTCGGTCGCAAAGCGGCAACCAAAGAAGAAGCGATTCGTTTTGCTGGCGAGCAGCTGGTGAAAGGCGGTTACGTTGAGCCGGAATACGTTCAGGCGATGCTGGATCGTGAAAAACTGACCCCGACTTATCTGGGTGAGTCTATCGCGGTGCCACACGGTACGGTTGAAGCGAAAGATCGCGTACTGAAAACGGGCGTCGTGTTCTGCCAGTACCCGGAAGGCGTGCGCTTCGGTGAAGAAGAAGATGACATTGCCCGTCTGGTGATTGGTATTGCTGCCCGTAACAACGAGCACATTCAGGTTATCACCAGCCTGACCAATGCACTGGATGATGAGTCCGTCATCGAGCGTCTGGCACACACCACCAGCGTGGATGAAGTGCTGGAACTGCTGGCAGGTCGTAAGTAATCCAATCCCACCCTCTCCACATGGAGAAGGTGGGGTTAATTGCCTGATGCGCTACGCTTATCAGGCCTACAGGATGCATCACAATTTGTTGAATTTGCACGTTCTTGTAGGCCGGATAAGGCGCTTACGCCGCATCCGGCGCTGCCCCTCTCCTCACGGAGAGGGTTTGGGTGAGGGAAAAGCCTCACCCCAGCCCTCTCGGGTAAAAACATTGATGAAGGTTAATACTATGAAAGCATTACATTTTGGCGCAGGTAATATCGGTCGTGGCTTTATCGGTAAACTGCTGGCAGACGCGGGTATCCAACTGACGTTTGCCGATGTCAATCAGGTGGTACTTGATGCCCTGAATGCCCGTCATAGCTATCAGGTACATGTGGTTGGTGAAACCGAGCAGGTAGATACCGTTTCCGGCGTCAATGCTGTCAGCAGCATTGGTGATGATGTCGTTGATCTGATTGCTCAGGTTGATTTAGTCACTACCGCCGTTGGCCCGGTTGTGCTGGAACGTATTGCTCCGGCAATCGCCAAAGGGCTGGTGAAACGTAAAGAACAAGGTAATGAATCCCCGCTGAACATCATCGCCTGTGAAAACATGGTACGCGGTACCACGCAGCTGAAAGGCCATGTGATGAACGCCCTGCCGGAAGACGCCAAAGCGTGGGTAGAAGAACACGTTGGCTTTGTCGATTCCGCCGTTGACCGCATCGTACCGCCTTCGGCTTCGGCAACTAACGATCCGCTGGAAGTGACGGTAGAAACCTTCAGCGAATGGATTGTCGATAAAACGCAGTTCAAAGGCGCACTGCCGAACATCCCAGGCATGGAGTTAACCGACAACCTGATGGCATTTGTCGAACGTAAACTCTTCACCCTGAACACGGGTCATGCTATAACCGCGTACCTCGGAAAACTGGCCGGTCATCAGACCATTCGTGACGCGATTCTCGACGAGAAAATCCGCGCGGTGGTAAAAGGTGCGATGGAAGAAAGTGGTGCAGTATTGATCAAGCGCTACGGCTTTGACGCTGACAAGCATGCGGCGTACATCCAGAAAATTCTCGGCCGTTTTGAGAACCCGTATCTGAAAGATGATGTAGAGCGCGTAGGCCGTCAGCCACTGCGTAAACTGAGTGCTGGCGACCGTCTGATCAAGCCACTGCTCGGTACGCTGGAATATGGTCTGCCACATAAAAACCTGATTGAAGGTATTGCCGCTGCAATGCACTTCCGCAGTGAAGATGATCCGCAGGCTCAGGAACTGGCAGCACTGATCGCTGACAAAGGTCCGCAGGCGGCGCTGGCACAGATTTCCGGTCATGATGCCAACAGCGAGGTTGTATCCGAGGCGGTAACCGCTTATAAAGCAATGCAATAATGGTGGACCAGGCGCAGGACACCCTGCGCCCGAATAACAGATTGTCAGATATGCAGGCAACAATGGAACAAACCCAGGCCTTTGAAAACCGTGTGCTTGAGCGTCTGAATGCTGGCAAAACCGTGCGAAGCTTTCTGATCACCGCCGTCGAGCTCCTGACCGAGGCGGTAAATCTTCTGGTGCTTCAGGTATTCCGCAAAGACGATTACGCGGTGAAGTATGCTGTAGAACCGTTACTCGACGGCGATGGTCCGCTGGGCGATCTTTCTGTGCGTTTAAAACTCATTTACGGGTTGGGCGTCATTAACCGCCAGGAATACGAAGATGCGGAACTGCTGATGGCATTGCGTGAAGAGCTAAATCACGACGGCAACGAGTACGCCTTTACCGACGACGAAATCCTTGGACCCTTTGGTGAACTGCACTGCGTGGCGGCGTTACCACCGCCGCCACAGTTTGAACCAGCAGACTCCAGTTTGTATGCAATGCAAATTCAGCGCTATCAACAGGCTGTGCGATCAACAATGGTCCTTTCACTGACTGAGCTGATTTCCAAAATCAGCTTAAAAAAAGCCTTTCAAAAGTAAGCAACGTCTGCTTACTGCCCCTCTACCTGCTTCGGCCGATAAAGCCGACGATAATACTCCAGACGTTGTAGATATAACGGCACGCTTTCATCGGGTATTCCGGACGGAATCGCGTTACGGGGAGGAAGTTTTTTCAGATACTCCCGGAACGCCTGGCTTGATGCCATGAAATCTACGGCTTTATCGATAAGAAGCGGAACGTTTTCACCTAATTTGCCCATGATGATATCTCCGTATTACCCCGCGCCGGGAATGCGCGGCCGCCAATTTTAGTTTAGGTTCCCGGTAAAGATGACATTAAGGAAAACGTGCTGAATCCTCAATAATCATCCGCTGCTGTTTATTATCTTTTTTCTATAGATTTCTTAATTAATCAACGAATTGCGTAGTTTTTGAGCATGTTAATGATTACGTTACAGAACTATTACAATGTCATTAGTTGTGAACAAAGCACCTGGTCGCGCATACTAGGGGCTATAAATTTATCTTTATCAGAAGCCATCACATGAAAGAAGTCGAAAAAAACGAAATCAAACGTCTCAGCGATCGCCTGGACGCCATCCGCCACCAGCAGGCCGATCTTTCGCTGGTTGAAGCCGCAGACAAATATGCCGAGCTGGAAAAAGAGAAAGCCACGCTGGAAGCAGAAATTGCTCGCCTGCGTGAAGTTCATAGCCAAAAACTGAGTAAAGAAGCACAGAAGCTGATGAAGATGCCATTCCAGCGCGCAATTACCAAAAAAGAGCAGGCTGATGAAAAGTGTTCGCGGACTGGTCGTTGTGCACCCAATGACCGCACTGGGCCGCGAAATGGGCCTGCAGGAGATGACTGGGTTTTCAAAGACCGCGTTTTAAGAACACAGTATCTACAGGGTGATTCTGCACATTCCTATAGGCCGAGTAAGGTGTTCACGCCGCATCCGGCAAGATAAGGCGCTCTGGATCAACAACCTAAGGGCAATTCTCTGATGAGGATTGCCCTTTTCTTTACCAGACATCTCCCCCCACAAGAATTGGCCCTACCAATTCTTCGCTTATCTGACCTCTGGTTCACAATTTCCCAATTAAAACTCACATCAATGTTGCCAATACATAACATTTAGTTAACCATTCATTGTCATTATCCCTACACAACACAATTGGCAGTGCCACTTTTACACAACGTGTGACAAGGAGATGAGCAACAGACTCATTACACGATGTGCGTGGACTCCAGGAGACCTGCAATGAATCTCTGGCAACAAAACTACGATCCCGCCGGGAATATCTGGCTTTCCAGTCTGATAGCATCGCTTCCCATCCTGTTTTTCTTCTTTGCGCTGATTAAGCTCAAACTGAAAGGATACGTCGCCGCCTCGTGGACGGTGGCAATCGCCCTTGCCGTGGCTTTGCTGTTCTATAAAATGCCGGTCGCTAACGCGCTGGCCTCGGTGGTTTATGGTTTCTTCTACGGGTTGTGGCCCATCGCGTGGATCATTATTGCAGCGGTGTTCGTCTATAAGATCTCGGTGAAAACCGGGCAGTTTGACATCATTCGCTCGTCTATTCTTTCGATAACCCCTGACCAGCGTCTGCAAATGCTGATCGTCGGTTTCTGTTTCGGCGCGTTCCTTGAAGGAGCCGCAGGCTTTGGCGCACCGGTAGCAATTACCGCCGCATTGCTGGTCGGCCTGGGTTTTAAACCGCTGTACGCCGCCGGGCTGTGCCTGATTGTTAACACCGCGCCAGTGGCATTTGGTGCGATGGGCATTCCAATCCTGGTTGCCGGACAGGTAACAGGTATCGACAGCTTTGAGATTGGTCAGATGGTGGGGCGGCAGCTACCGTTTATGACCATTATCGTGCTGTTCTGGATCATGGCGATTATGGACGGCTGGCGCGGTATCAAAGAGACGTGGCCTGCGGTCGTGGTTGCGGGCGGCTCGTTTGCCATCGCTCAGTACCTTAGCTCTAACTTCATTGGGCCGGAGCTGCCGGACATTATCTCTTCGCTGGTATCACTGCTCTGCCTGACGCTGTTCCTCAAACGCTGGCAGCCAGTGCGTGTATTCCGTTTTGGTGATTTGGGGGCGTCACAGGTTGATATGACGCTGGCCCACACCGGTTACACTGCGGGTCAGGTGTTACGTGCCTGGACACCGTTCCTGTTCCTGACAGCTACCGTAACACTGTGGAGTATCCCGCCGTTTAAAGCCCTGTTCGCATCGGGTGGCGCGCTGTATGAGTGGGTGATCAATATTCCGGTGCCGTACCTCGATAAACTGGTTGCCCGTATGCCGCCAGTGGTCAGCGAGGCTACAGCCTATGCCGCCGTGTTTAAGTTTGACTGGTTCTCTGCCACCGGCACCGCCATTCTGTTTGCTGCACTGCTCTCGATTGTCTGGCTGAAGATGAAACCGTCTGACGCTATCAGCACCTTCGGCAGCACGCTGAAAGAACTGGCTCTGCCCATCTACTCCATCGGTATGGTGCTGGCATTCGCCTTTATTTCGAACTATTCCGGACTGTCATCAACACTGGCGCTGGCACTGGCGCACACCGGTCATGCATTCACCTTCTTCTCGCCGTTCCTCGGCTGGCTGGGGGTATTCCTGACCGGGTCGGATACCTCATCTAACGCCCTGTTCGCCGCGCTGCAAGCCACCGCAGCACAACAAATTGGCGTCTCTGATCTGTTGCTGGTTGCCGCCAATACCACCGGTGGCGTCACCGGTAAGATGATCTCCCCGCAATCTATCGCTATCGCCTGTGCGGCGGTAGGCCTGGTGGGCAAAGAGTCTGATTTGTTCCGCTTTACTGTCAAACACAGCCTGATCTTCACCTGTATAGTGGGCGTGATCACCACGCTTCAGGCTTATGTCTTAACGTGGATGATTCCTTAATGATTGTTTTACCCAGACGCCTGTCAGACGAGGTTGCCGATCGTGTGCGGGCGCTGATTGATGAAAAAAACCTGGAAGCGGGCATGAAGTTGCCCGCTGAGCGCCAACTGGCGATGCAACTCGGCGTATCACGTAATTCACTGCGCGAGGCGCTGGCAAAACTGGTGAGTGAAGGCGTGCTGCTCAGTCGACGCGGCGGCGGGACGTTTATTCGCTGGCGTCATGACACATGGTCGGAGCAAAACATCGTCCAGCCGCTAAAAACACTGATGGCCGATGATCCGGATTACAGTTTCGATATTCTGGAAGCCCGCTACGCCATTGAAGCCAGCACCGCATGGCATGCGGCAATGCGCGCCACACCTGGCGACAAAGAAAAGATTCAGCTTTGCTTTGAAGCAACGCTAAGTGAAGACCCGGATATCGCCTCACAAGCGGACGTTCGTTTTCATCTGGCGATTGCCGAAGCCTCACATAACATCGTGCTGCTGCAAACCATGCGCGGTTTCTTCGATGTCCTGCAATCCTCAGTGAAGCATAGCCGTCAGCGGATGTATCTGGTGCCACCGGTTTTTTCACAACTGACCGAACAACATCAGGCTGTCATTGACGCCATTTTTGCCGGTGATGCTGACGGGGCGCGTAAAGCAATGATGGCGCACCTTAGTTTTGTTCACACCACCATGAAACGATTCGATGAAGATCAGGCTCGCCACGCACGGATTACCCGCCTGCCCGGTGAGCATAATGAGCATTCGAGGGAGAAAAACGCATGATTATTTCCGCAGCCAGCGATTATCGCGCCGCAGCGCAACGCATTCTGCCGCCGTTCCTGTTCCACTATATGGATGGTGGTGCATATTCTGAATACACGCTGCGCCGCAACGTGGAAGATTTGTCAGAAGTGGCGCTGCGCCAGCGTATTCTGAAAAACATGTCCGACTTAAGCCTGGAAACGACGCTGTTTAATGAGAAATTGTCGATGCCGGTGGCACTGGCTCCGGTGGGTTTGTGTGGCATGTATGCGCGTCGTGGCGAAGTTCAGGCAGCCAAAGCGGCGGACGCGCATGGTATTCCGTTTACTCTCTCGACGGTTTCCGTTTGCCCGATTGAAGAAGTCGCGCCAGCCATCAAGCGCCCAATGTGGTTCCAGCTTTATGTACTGCGCGATCGCGGCTTTATGCGTAACGCGCTGGAGCGAGCAAAAGCAGCGGGTTGTTCGACGCTGGTTTTCACCGTGGATATGCCGACACCGGGCGCACGCTACCGTGATGCGCATTCAGGTATGAGCGGCCCGAACGCGGCAATGCGCCGCTACTTGCAAGCGGTGACACATCCGCAATGGGCGTGGGATGTGGGCCTGAACGGTCGTCCACATGATTTAGGTAATATCTCAGCTTATCTCGGCAAACCGACCGGACTGGAAGATTACATCGGCTGGCTGGGGAATAACTTCGATCCGTCCATCTCATGGAAAGACCTTGAATGGATCCGCGATTTCTGGGATGGCCCGATGGTGATCAAAGGGATCCTCGATCCGGAAGATGCGCGCGATGCAGTACGTTTTGGTGCTGATGGAATTGTGGTTTCTAACCACGGTGGCCGCCAGCTGGACGGTGTACTCTCTTCCGCCCGTGCACTGCCTGCTATTGCAGATGCGGTGAAAGGTGATATAGCCATTCTGGCGGATAGCGGAATTCGTAACGGGCTTGATGTCGTGCGTATGATTGCGCTCGGTGCCGACACCGTACTGCTGGGTCGTGCTTTCTTGTATGCGCTGGCAACAGCGGGCCAGGCGGGTGTAGCTAACCTGCTAAATCTGATCGAAAAAGAGATGAAAGTGGCGATGACGCTGACTGGCGCGAAATCGATCAGCGAAATTACGCAAGATTCGCTGGTGCAGGGGCTGGGTAAAGAGTTGCCTGCGGCACTGGCTCCCATGGCGAAAGGGAATGCGGCATAGTCGTTTGCGCCCCCTCACCCTAACCCTCTCCCTCAGGGAGAGGGGACCGTTCGGCGCTGTATGTACTCCCTCACTCTGAAACGACACCGCACTCTTTTTTTCTCCCTCGCC
>OHKR01000077.1_pt1 | contig 12969 bp, 12 predicted proteins | sample 1568901 | NCBI WGS metagenome assembly OHKR01 (sample SAMEA3879515, study PRJEB24766) | human gut metagenome | biome: human-associated habitat; feature: feces | place: USA | collected 1985/1987 | reverse complement strand
GCGAAGCTTTCTTGCCTGCGTCTGATGTGCTTCCGCACCGGCATTATTGACCTGCTCATGCACGAGAGCGGCTTTTTCTCCGGCATTCAGTTCGTTAAAAGAAGAAGACGAGGTCTTTGAATTTGCATCACTGCCGGACAGCATTTTTTTATGTTCCTCAATCATTTTCTGATGCGCATAGGACGCGCTGTTGTTCATAAATGAATGAGCAACAATGGCCCTTTCATGTTCATTCATTTCAGAGAATGAGGGCGTGTTGTTTTTATTAACCCTGTCCGGTAAGTTTTCATGCGTCGAGGAATTCACATGACTGACGGCTGAGGCATTATTAACAAATCGATGTGCTTCATGGGCAATATCACTGGACTGAGCAAAAGCTGCCCCACAAAATAAAGCTGTAAACGCAGTGGTCGTGATTAATATATTCATGTGTAATTACCTTCTGAGGTACATAAAAGATGTCCTTATGATCATATATAAAAATAATCAACCTGTGGGGAAGATGACGTAAATGTAATACAGCTATGTACATTACACGATTGTAATGAATTTGTTTCTTAAGGTGTGCTAGATTCATTTCATTGTAAGTGGATGAACCAGTAATTTAATTTAAATCGGTTCTCGAATTCTGTCAGTAACCATACTTTAAATAAGGGAATGCGCATGCTGTTGAAAACGTCTCGACGAACTTTCCTGAAGGGGTTAACCCTCTCTGGCGTAGCCGGAAGTCTTGGCGTATGGAGTTTCAATGCGCGTTCCAGTCTGAGCCTGCCAGTTGCCGCATCCCTGCAGGGTACTCAGTTTGACCTGACCATTGGTGAAACGGCCGTCAATATCACGGGCAGTGAGCGTCAGGCCAAAACAATCAATGGAGGCCTGCCGGGGCCCGTTCTTCGCTGGAAAGAAGGTGACACCATTACCCTGAAGGTCAAAAACCGTCTTAATGAACAGACGTCCATTCACTGGCACGGCATTATTCTTCCGGCCAATATGGATGGTGTTCCGGGGCTGAGTTTTATGGGCATAGAGCCTGATGATACCTACGTTTACACCTTTAAGGTTAAGCAGAACGGGACTTACTGGTACCACAGCCATTCCGGTCTGCAGGAACAGGAGGGGGTATACGGTGCCATTATCATCGATGCCGGGGAGCCAGAACCGTTTACTTACGATCGTGAGCATGTGGTCATGTTGTCTGACTGGACCGATGAAAATCCTCACAGCCTGCTGAAAAAATTAAAAAAACAGTCGGATTACTACAATTTCAATAAACCAACCGTTGGCTCTTTTTTCCGCGACGTGAATACCAGGGGGCTGTCAGCCACCATTGCCGATCGGAAAATGTGGGCTGAAATGAAAATGAATCCGACTGACCTCGCGGATGTCAGTGGCTACACCTACACCTATCTCATGAACGGGCAGGCCCCGCTGAAAAACTGGACCGGACTGTTCCGTCCCGGTGAAAAGATACGCTTACGGTTTATCAACGGCTCGGCAATGACCTATTTCGATATCCGTATCCCCGGGCTGAAAATGACGGTCGTGGCTGCAGATGGCCAGTATGTAAACCCGGTTACCGTTGACGAATTCAGGATTGCCGTTGCCGAAACCTATGATGTCATTGTGGAGCCTCAGGGTGAGGCCTATACCATCTTCGCACAATCCATGGACAGGACCGGTTACGCTCGAGGGACACTGGCCACGAGAGAGGGGTTAAGTGCTGCCGTTCCCCCCCTCGATCCCCGTCCTCTGTTGACCATGGAAGATATGGGTATGGGGGGAATGGGACATGATATGGCAGGAATGGACCACAGCCAGATGGGAGGCATGGATAACAGCGGAGAGATGTCATCCTGCGTCAGAAACGGATAACCCACTGGTTGATATGCAGGCGATGAGCGTCTCTCCGAAATTAAATGATCCGGGTATTGGTCTTCGAAATAACGGAAGAAAGGTTCTCACGTACGCGGATTTGAAAAGCCGCTTTGAGGATCCTGACGGACGTGAACCTGGCCGTACCATAGAACTGCATTTAACCGGCCACATGGAAAAGTTTGCCTGGTCATTTAACGGAATCAAGTTTTCAGATGCCGCACCGGTGCTGCTGAAATACGGTGAGCGGCTCAGGATCACGCTGATCAACGATACCATGATGACTCACCCCATTCACCTGCATGGTATGTGGAGCGATCTGGAAGATGAAAACGGTAATTTCATGGTTCGTAAACACACAATAGATGTTCCCCCTGGTACAAAACGCAGTTACAGAGTGACAGCAGATACGCTTGGCCGCTGGGCGTATCACTGCCATTTGCTCTATCACATGGAAATGGGAATGTTTCGTGAAGTCCGGGTGGAGGAATGATGCGAATGAAGAGAAATTTGAAGGCCATACCTGTTCTGGTCGCCGGTTTGTTTACCTCACAGCTTTCTATTGCGGCGGGCTCCGTTTCTGCAGATCCCCACGCCGGGCACGACATGTCTGCCATGCAGATGCCAGCAGATGAGAATTTCACTGAGATGACGTCAATGGAGCCCATTGTAACTGAGAGCAGAACGCCAATTCCGCCTGTTACCGATGCCGACCGGAAGGCTGCATTCGGCAATTTACAGGGGCATGCGATTCACGACAGTGCGATTAATTATCTGGTTCTGCTGGATCAACTGGAATGGCAACGGTCGGATAACACCAACAATTTCAGCTGGAGTGTTAACAGCTGGATTGGAGGCGACACAGATCGGATTTGGCTAAAGAGTGAAGGTGAACGAAGCAATGGGGAAACGGAGGCGGCTGAAGCGCAGTTACTCTGGGGACATGCGGTTGGCCCATGGTGGGATTTGGTTGCGGGTGTCAGGCAGGATTTCAGACCTGCTTCTGCCCGGACCTGGGCTGCTGTCGGTTTTCAGGGGCTGGCACTCTATAATTTTGAGTCTGAAATTACGGGTTTTGTCAGTAATGGCGGAAAAGCAGCCCTTCGTCTGGGAGGAGAATACGACGTTTTACTGACTAACCGGCTCATACTCCAGCCATCCTATGAGGTGAATTTCTACAGTCAGGATGATGAATCGCGGGGTCGCGGCAGGGGACTGACTGACACAGAGCTGGGGCTCCGGCTGCGCTATGAAATACGCCGTGAGTTTGCACCCTATATAGGCGTTTCCTGGAATCAACTTTACGGGAAAACATCCGATATGGCGAAAAGAGAAGGTGAGAAAGACCATCAGGTAGTATTCCTGGCGGGAGCCAGAATCTGGTTTTAACGCACTGATATAAAACACTCAACTAAACAGGTAAATAAAATGTCGATTTTAAATAAAGCCATTCTTACAGGTGGCCTCGTTATGGGCGTTGCTTTCTCTGCTATGGCCCATCCGGAATTAAAAAGCTCTGTGCCACAGGCTGATTCAGCCGTAGCGGCCCCGGAAAAGATTCAGCTTAATTTCTCGGAAAATCTGACCGTGAAATTCTCAGGTGCAAAATTAACGATGACGGGTATGAAAGGCATGTCATCACATTCTCCGATGCCGGTCGCGGCAAAAGTGGCGCCAGGCGCTGACCCTAAATCGATGGTCATTATTCCGCGAGAGCCTTTACCCGCTGGCACTTATCGTGTTGACTGGCGCGCGGTTTCTTCAGATTCGCACCCTATTACCGGTAATTACACCTTTACAGTGAAGTAATATTATGAACGACCTGATTATGATTGTTATTCGTTTTCTTCTTTATCTGGATTTGATGGTAATATTTGGATTGCCATTTTTTCAGATATATGGAATAAGCGGTGTCAGACATGAAACCTATAACCTGACTAATTTCAGGTCGTTTATAACTTTTGCTGTTGTTACAGGCATCATTCTTACTGGCATTAATATGCTCCTGGTATCTAATGCCATGAGTGGAGTAACTGACCTCAGAGAATTATCCATCCATGTTATCGAGATGGTGATAGAAGAAACTGATGTGGGTATTAGCTGGATTGTCAGGCTCTGTGCCCTGTTTACCACACTCGGTGCTTTGTTCCTTTACACTAATAAGAGAGTATTGTCCTGCCTGCTGATGACGATGAGTGGGGGCGTGGCGCTGGCTACACTTGCCTGGGGAGGACACGCCGTTATGCATGACGGTCTGCATTACTATCTCCATTTACTGAGCGATCTGACCCATCTCGGCGCTGCAGGTGCCTGGACAGGTGCTCTGGTTGCATTTGCTATCCTGCTGATGCGCAGAAACGAGCATAATGCACAGAGCGTCATTGTGATATCTGACTCCCTGGCAAAATTTGCCACGGCAGGAACGGTGATTGTTGTAGCCCTGATCCTGAGTGCGCTGGTCAACTATCTGTATATTGCTGAGGGTAACTTAACTCCCTTATTCAACAGTTCCTGGGGGAGGATATTGCTTGCCAAGACGGCTCTGTTTGTTCTGATGCTTCTTCTGGCTGCAGCAAACCGGTTTCACCTGGGTCCCCGGCTTGAAGTTATGGTCAGGGAAGGGAATTATGATCGCAGCGTTGCCCTGATGCGAAACAGCATCCTGACAGAATTCGTTGTTGCGATTATCATTCTGGGCGCCGTAGCGTGGCTCGGAATGCTTGCTCCGTCTCAGGTCAGCTAGGGGACAGCCAAAGCTCATGCGTGAGATTTTTACTTTCATATCAGCGAGTTGACCATGCAGCGTATTTTAATCGTTGAAGACGAACAAAAAACAGGTCGTTACCTGCAGCAGGGACTGGTTGAGGAAGGCTATCAGGCCGATCTCTTTAATAATGGCCGCGATGGTCTCGGGGCCGCGTCGAAGGGACAGTATGATTTGATAATACTGGACGTGATGCTGCCTTTCCTCGACGGGTGGCAAATCATCAGCGCACTGAGGGAGTCCGGGCACGAAGAACCGGTCCTGTTTTTAACCGCAAAGGACAACGTGCGGGACAAAGTGAAAGGACTGGAGCTTGGCGCAGATGACTACCTGATTAAGCCCTTTGATTTTACGGAGCTGGTTGCACGTGTAAGAACCCTACTGCGCCGGGCACGCTCGCAGGCCGCAACAGTCTGCACCATCGCCGATATGACCGTTGATATGGTGCGCCGGACCGTGATCCGTTCGGGGAAGAAGATCCATCTCACCGGTAAAGAATACGTTCTGCTTGAGTTGCTGCTGCAACGCACCGGAGAAGTGTTACCCAGGAGTCTTATCTCGTCCCTGGTCTGGAACATGAATTTTGACAGTGATACGAATGTGATTGATGTCGCCGTGAGACGTCTGAGAAGTAAAATTGATGATGACTTTGAGCCAAAACTGATCCATACCGTTCGCGGTGCCGGATATGTCCTGGAGATCAGAGAAGAGTGAGGTTCAAAATTTCCCTGACCACACGCCTGAGCCTGATTTTTTCTGCGGTGATGCTTACGGTATGGTGGTTATCAAGTTTTATCCTGATTAGCACCCTTAATGGCTATTTCGATAATCAGGACCGCGATTTTCTGACAGGTAAACTTCAGCTCACCGAAGAGTTTCTTAAAACAGAGACGTTCAGGAACAAAACGGATATTAAGTCATTATCAGAAAAAATAAACGATGCGATGGTGGGGCACAATGGCTTATTCATTTCTATAAAAAACATGGAAAATGAAAAAATTGTTGAACTCTATGCCAAAAATTCTGTTGTTCCAGCGGTCCTGCTTAATAAGTCGGGTGATATTCTCGACTATATGATCCAGACGGAAGAAAATAACACCGTGTACCGCAGTATCTCGCGGCGGGTTGCCGTGACGCCGGAACAGGGTAAAAGCAAACATGTCATCATTACGGTTGCCACGGATACTGGGTATCACACCCTGTTTATGGACAAACTCAGTACCTGGCTGTTCTGGTTCAATATCGGTCTGGTCTTTATTTCTGTTTTTCTGGGCTGGCTGACCACACGTATTGGTCTGAAACCGCTACGGGAAATGACCAGTCTGGCTTCCTCCATGACCGTACACAGCCTGGATCAGCGTCTAAATCCCGATCTGGCTCCGCCGGAAATCTCTGAGACCATGCAGGAGTTCAATAATATGTTTGATCGCCTGGAGGGGGCATTCCGGAAACTGTCAGATTTCTCGTCTGACATCGCGCATGAGCTGCGCACACCAGTCAGTAATCTGATGATGCAGACGCAGTTTGCACTGGCTAAGGAAAGGGATGTTTCGCATTACCGCGAAATTTTATTCGCTAACCTGGAAGAACTGAAAAGGTTGTCACGAATGACCAGTGACATGCTTTTTCTGGCACGTTCAGAGCATGGTCTGCTGCGGCTGGATAAACATGATGTGGATCTGGCAGCCGAACTGAATGAATTACGTGAGTTGTTCGAGCCCCTGGCAGACGAAACAGGAAAGACAATCACGGTTGAAGGAGAGGGCGTTGTTGCCGGAGACAGCGATATGCTCCGACGTGCTTTCAGTAACCTGCTTTCCAATGCAATCAAGTATTCTCCCGATAACACCTGTACAGCGATACACCTTGAGCGTGACAGTGACTGTGTGAACGTGATGATTACGAATACGATGTCCGGCCAGGTTCCCGCTAATCTGGAACGTTTGTTTGACCGGTTCTATCGCGCAGACTCATCAAGGTTCTACAACACGGAAGGCGCGGGGCTGGGATTATCAATTACAAGGTCGATCATTCATGCTCACGGCGGCGAGCTGTCAGCAGAACAGCAGGGGCGTGAAATTGTGTTCAAAGTGCGCCTGTTAATGGATTAATCCCGTTGTTCAGGAGAAACCTGGAAGGTGACAAAATTGTCATCATTCAGTCACGCGATAAACAGAGGCGGTTTTTTATAATTATTCATAAATCAGGAGCAGCGTGATAACACAATCACCTGGTTCCTGGAGTGATGATTAACCCGCCCTGAGATCAACTGCTTTCTCTGTTATAAGCCATTGATTGTTTGGGTATGTAAACACCGGAGACCCAACCATGAAAAAGATTCTCGTATCATTTGTTGCCATTATGGCTGCCGCTTCATCTGCCATGGCTGCAGAGACAATGAACATGCATGACCAGGTAAATAATGCACAGGCACCTGCCCACCAGATGCAGTCATCTGCTGAAAAAAGTGCAATTCAGGGAGACAGCATGACAATGATGGATATGAGCAGTCACGATCAGGCCGCAATGTCCCATGACATGATGCAAAACAGCAATTCTGCTGCCCACCAGGACATGGCTGAAATGCATAAAAAAATGATGAAAGCTAAACCCGGAGCTACCAACGAAACAGCAAAGTCATTTTCTGAAATGAGCGAGCATGAGAAGGCCGCAGCTGTACATGAGAAGGCGAATAATGGTCAGTCTTCCGTTGTTCACCAGCAGCAGGCTGATAAGCATCGCAGTCAGATCACCCAGAATTAACCCGCAGCTCCACTTGTTAGACCCTCATTTGACGCCGAAGTCACTGGCTTACGCTCCCGTCCGGGAGCGTTTTTTTTCCCATATATCAAACTTTAACTCTGAAGAGGTGGAAGTATCTGACCAACACTGTCACGTAACGCCAGATAACTACAAAAACACCTTTTTCCTCCTGTAAATTGCAGTTCCTGCAAGAACATCAAGGCATAATGTTGGAACAGCGTGTGATACACACTTAGCATCATGTTTTGTATGTGTTTTTTTAAAACTTTACAACTTTAAAGTCTTTTTCAGGTTAAAGGATACAACTTTAATGTCTCTACACAATTGCAGCAAAGTCGTCCTGACCTATTTCCTAAAGATGAAAATTATTAGAGTCGCATTAAAAATGAGCTAATTTTGATAGTGGTTATCTTGTGATTATTTTCTAATGAGCCCGTGAACTGAAACCCTCCATGCTTAATATAAGGTGGATGGAAAGGTGATTGAAAACTCACCCAGTGGCCAGATCTTTATGAAATATGAACAGGTTGAAAAAAACAGTAACTTTGCTGTTTTTTATACTTAACCACTATGCATTAATGCTGCGTTATTTCATGATGCCTAAGAAAAACCAGCGTTACGCAAATGGTCAACGCTGGTTTTATCCGGTACGTTGCAATTATTTTTTAGCAGAACCCGCTTCTAATATTGAAACGATTGAGAACAACGTAAAGCATACCGCTCCCAAACCGACCAGAACTCGCGAAGGAATAAAATATCCCATGTCGGTCTGCGCCATTTCCGCAAGAAACGATGCCAGGAAAAGGCAAAACAGGCAGGTGAAGACGGGAATCATCGGTATTCTGTTGGCTAACGAACAGGTACGTCTCCATACCAGTGCCAGTAGCCAGACTTTTGAGAATATGCTGTAACAGATCATTCCGAGGCAAATAAGAATAATGCCGGGAGCCAGTCGGGCGCTTGCATCGGAACTGACTAAGACGTATATCCCCTGCAGTACCGTGATTGAGCCGAGAAAAATAACCCAATAACACCACAGCCAGTGTTCTTTAGTTGAAAACGTATTACGTGTTTGATGGACAATTGTGGCAACAAGGCCAATTAGACAGGCACAGATTGCGGTTAACCCAAGCAATACGTGACCCGCGACATAATGCGGAGTTATGTCAGCACTACGTAACAGCGTAATAGACCAAATGAAACCGAGCAGGGTGAGTAAAACGGGAACGGCAATGAGGCAGTTACCGATTAATGAAGAATAAGCCTGTACCGGTGTTCCGTCGCTCTTGCTCCCCGCTGCATTTTTGGGAATGAGCAGAAAGTGACCGGATGACGCTGCCACCGTCGATACACAGGCGGCAATCATACCAACGCCGAAAATAACATGGCCGGCGACAAACTCGTCTGCCATCACATCATTGCCTGCTAACAGTGCCCAACCCCATATCATGGTGATAATTGACCCCGCATAGCCAATAATGGGGAACAATGTATTGTAAAACGTATTAACGCCGCGCGTGAGCTGCGAAATGATAATAAATGCGGTAGTGAATAATGCCAGGCATATGGCCGCCAGAGAAATCAGCACATGACCCGCGACGAAATACTCGCTTTGCCCTGAACTTTCCAGCACAAAGCCACCTAACGCGATACAAATTAAGCCCATAATCAAAGGGATTAATTTGAAAAGCCACCCGATATATATGTTCACTTTAAACTCCTCAGGTATCCCTGCTAATATTGAAATATGCATTAATGATAATTTCATCCTGTTAATATAATGACGAGATATCATTAAAGACAAATGCATAGCATAACTATAGCGGGGTTTACTTTGCAGAGCGCTACTTTTCAGCGTTCAAAAGGCCATGATAAATAAAAATTTATCCTAAGATTAATTCTTATGCTGTTGTTTTTTACAATTATCTTCCAGGGAGGGATTATTCTTCATTATTTGGTAAAAGACCGGATAGTCTCGGTGCTTAAAATCAGCGAACATATAAGTATTATTATTTTATATCGTCGTAAATCTGTTTTTCAGACAAGTATCATTTATTTTGTTACAAACAATTCAAAAATATCACAGGTTATTTATGAAAGCAATTGACAATCAGATTAGAAACATCTCTTCAAGCCATCAAGATAAGCATTCAGATAAAGTTAACAGTCATCAACACCATGGCAAGGTTGATAAAACACATCGTGCAAAGATAGTTGAATTTGATAAACTGGATAATGATTCGCAAATAGATAACGATTTTGGCCTGCATATCATCTATTTCCTGCAACATGGTCACTGGAAGGTAAATGATCGTAGTCACCAGATGGAGAAAGTATGGTTTTATAATAGTGAACCTTCTATAGATATTCAAGAATATAATAGATTCGCCGACAATACTACTGATACGTTTATCTTTACAATTATACCAGACAATAACCATGTGTTAAAATTATCGTCTCCCATTACCGTTACTGTTGAGTGTAAGGGCGGTTATTATTTTATTAATTCCTCTGGAGATAAATCAGATATAATTTATAAAGTTGATGGGCTTTCTATCATAGCGAGAAATTTCTTTACTCTTCTTAGTGGTAATTTCAAACCTGACTGGCGTTGGGATGTCTCTAAAGAGACGTTTACTAAGGAAAAGTTTGATAGCTATGTTAAATCTGTGTTTTCAAAAATAGACTTCTATAAACAGTGTGGTGTGATTAACCCACAAAATGCCAACACGGCTTATTTTGGCGATACAGATGGAAGAGTAGGCGCTGTACTTTATGCATTGCTCGTTTCAGGGCATATAGGCATCAGGGAAAAGGGTTGGAGTTTATTATGTGAATTATTAAAACACGAAGAGATGGCTTCATCTGCATACAAACATAAAAATAATAAAGTGCTCTACGATTTATTAAATACGAGAGACATGATCTTGAATGAGTTGCATCAACATGTTTTTTTAAAGGACGATGCGATAACCCCTTGTATCTTCCTTGGGGATCATACAGGCGATAGATTTAGTACTATTTTTGGTGATAAATATATCCTTACTTTGCTAAATTCTATGCGAAATATGGAGGGTAATAAAGATAGCCGTATTAATAAAAATGTCGTCGTTCTGGCTGGAAATCATGAAATCAATTTTAATGGTAACTATACTGCACGACTAGCAAATCATAAACTCTCTGCCGGTGATACGTATAACTTAATTAAAACGCTCGATGTTTGTAATTATGACTCAGAAAGGCAAGTTTTAACCAGTCATCACGGAATAATAAGAGATGAAGAAAAAAAATGTTATTGTCTCGGTGCTTTGCAGGTTCCATTTAATCAGATGAAAAATCCTACTGATCCTGAGGAATTAGCCAATATTTTTAATAAAAAACATAAAGAACACATGGATGATCCTCTATTCCATCTAATCCGAAGCAATACTTTGAAACCCACACCTGTATATGCTAATTATTTTGATAACACTACTGATTTCAGACCAGCACGTGAACGTATCTTCATATGTGGGGAGACACTCAAAGGTGAAGACCCCAGCAAATACATTAGACAAAAATATGGGCATCATGGGCCCGGGGTAGATCATAATCAACAATTTGATAATGGTATTATGGGGCTAAATTCCCTGAAGGAAGCACGTGATAAAAATAATAAAATAATTTATTCCTCAGGGCTTAGTTGTTTTCAACCACATTAAAACTCCATGAATACGGTGGTATGTCTTTTTAATCCTGCCAGTATTTCATAGGTTTTCTTAATCGATTGTAGAGGCATGTTCTGATGACGCCTCTACAATCTTTAGGGACTTTCTCTGCTATGAGATAAGAAATTTCATATTATGCTTTGAGGCTGAATGATTTGTGCAAAATATAATTATTTTCCCATCGAACATGAGGTGTATGTCATAAGATAAAATGTTAACTATGTATTCCTCGCGGTAAATAATATGAGGTAAAATATGAAAATTGGAACTGTGGCAGGCACTAACGACAGTACAACGACAATCGCAACAAATGATATGGTGCAAGAGCATGTTACCAACTTCACTAAAGAACTGTTTGGGTATATTGCAAATGGTATAGGTGATGATATATCAAGTATTGCCAGGACAATGCTCGGTGAGGTTGTGGAAAAAATAGATGATTGACAAATAGAACGGTTCCAACAATCTATTCAAGATGACAAAATTTCATTTACCATACAAACGGATCATTCAGAAAAATATAGTATGCTATCGGGCATGCGTGCTCATATTCTACGTAGGAATAATAATTATCAGTTTATTGTGACAATTAATAGCAAAAATTACGGTTGCTCTCTTGATAATACCGATGTTAATTGGTGCAGTATTGTTTATTTACTTAATAATATGACAGTAAATGATAATGCTAATGATGTTGCAGTTACTGAGTCGTACAAACCCATCTGGAACTGGAAAATATCGCAATATAATGTATCTGATATTAAATTCGAAACAATGATAAAACCCCAGTTCGCTGACAGAATCTATTTCTCCAATTGTTTACCCGTTGATCCCACAAGTACCAGACCAACCTATTTTGGTGATACCGATGGCTCAGTCGGTGCAGTTTTGTTCGCGCTTTTCGCAACGGGACATTTGGGAATCATGGCTGAAGGAGAAAATTTCCTTAGCCAGTTGCTTAATATAGAAGATGAAGTTCTCAACGTATTGCTAAGGGAGAACTTTAATGAGCAACTTAACACTAATGTTAATACAATAATCAGTATCCTGAACAGAAGAGACATTATTTTAGAAAGTCTTCAGCCTTATTTAGTTATTAATAAAGACGCTGTGACGCCATGTACGTTTCTGGGCGACCAAACCGGCGATCGATTTAGCAATATCTGTGGTGATCAATTTATCATCGATTTGTTAAAACGCATAATGAGTATCAATGAAAATGTTCATGTATTAGCTGGAAATCATGAAACGAATTGCAATGGTAACTATATGCAGAACTTCACGCGTATGAAACCACTCGATGAGGATACCTACTCTGGGATAAAAGATTATCCTGTATGTTTCTATGACCCCAAATACAAAATAATGGCAAATCATCATGGGATAACTTTTGATGATCAGCGAAAACGTTACATTATAGGACCGATAACAGTCTCTATTGATGAAATGACCAATGCTCTCGATCCGGTCGAATTAGCGGCAATTATCAATAAAAAGCATCATGCTATAATTAATGGCAAAAAGTTTAAAACTAGCCGGGCTATCTCTTGTCGATCCTTTAATCGTTATTTTTCTGTTTCGACAGATTACAGACCTAAACTTGAAGCACTATTAGCATGTTCACAAATGTTAGGTATAAATCAAGTTGTTGCACATAACGGAAATGGTGGAAGAGAACGCATAGGCGAAACGGGGACAGTTTTAGGTCTTAACGCCCGTGACAGTAAACATGCTGGAAGAATGTTCAGCATGCATAATTGCCAAATTAACCCTGGTGCAGGGCCTGAGATAACCACTCCCTGGAAGTCTTACCAGCATGAAAAAAACAGAAATGGACTTATGCCTTTGATTAGAAGGCGCACA
>OHKR01000062.1_pt1 | contig 15015 bp, 10 predicted proteins | sample 1568901 | NCBI WGS metagenome assembly OHKR01 (sample SAMEA3879515, study PRJEB24766) | human gut metagenome | biome: human-associated habitat; feature: feces | place: USA | collected 1985/1987 | reverse complement strand
TTTTGCCCGGCATGACGCCGGGCTTTTTTTATTATTCCGTGACTTCCAGCGTAGTGAAGGCAAACTTCTCGCCATCAAATAGCCCCTGACTGGTTAGTTTTAGCGCGGGGATCACTGGCAGAGAAAGAAACGCCATCTGAATAAACGGCTCATCGGGTAACGGACCGCATTCACGGGCGGCGGCTTTCAAGGCGTCAATTTGTTCCGCCAGCGACTGCGCCGTGTCGGTGCTCATCAGCCCGGCAATGGGTAACGGCAGATGACTTTGTACCTGGCCGTTACGTACCACGCACAGCCCGCCGCCATCCTGAATCACCTGATTGACCGCCAGCGCCATCTCTTCGGCACTGCGACCGATCACCACAATATTATGGCTGTCATGGCTGACCGTCGCAGCCAGCGCACCTTCATTCAGTCCAAAGCCGCCAAGCAAACCACAAGCCGGAGCCAGCCGTTGCCCGTAACGCTCAAGTACGGCAATAAAGCTCACATCATCGCGATCAAAACCATTTTCGCTGTAGACGCTGGAGTGGGAGTGCGTAATCAATTCGTTATGGATGACGTCAATGACCCGATAGCGTTTTCCGGGCGTAAATTGCAGGGCAAAGTCGCTGGCGGAAACTGGCTGGCGGGCAATGGTGTTGCCATATGGCGGAGCGGATTGTGCCAGTCTCGCCGACTCTTCCGCCTGTAAGGTTTGCGCATCAATCGGCTCGCCTTTCACCAGTACCTGCTGCACCGTGACCTTACGCGCATCGCTCAACAGGACGATATCGGCCTGCTTGCCGGGTGCCAGTAAGCCGAGGTGATTCAGACCAAAGTGGCGCGCCGTCGACCAGCTGGCGACGCGATATGCCACATGCAGCGGCACATTGTGTTGTTCGATCAGGCGGCGAATTAAGGCATCGATGTGTCCTTCATGGGCGATCTCCCACGGGTTACGGTCATCGGTACAGAGCATGCATTGCGGGCTGTTAAATTCGTTGATCAACGGTGCCAGCGCGTTGAGATTGCGGGCAGCGGACCCTTCGCGGATCATCAACGACATGCCGAGTTGTAATTTCCGGCGTCCTTCTTCCAGCTGATAACTTTCGTGGCAGTTTTCAATACCCGCAGTAATATAGGCGTTAAGTTCTTTACCACCCAAACCCGGGCAGTGACCGTCCAGCGTCAGGTGGCGAAATGCATCCAGTTTATCGAGCAGCGCATTCTGCCCGCTAATTACGCCAGGGTAGTCCATCATTTCTGCAAGGCCGGTAACCTGCGGATGGTCCCGCCAGGCGAGCATCTGTTCAAGGGTAAAACTGGCACCGTTAACATCGCAGCCTTCCAGGGCGGGTACGCAAGAGCTGACCTGTAAGTACTGGTTTTGCCTTGCCTGTTCGGCACAGCGGGCAAACCAGGCGAATCCGGCTTCGCCCATCACGTTGACGATTTCATGAGGGTCGCAAATAACGGTCGTCAGGCCGCGCGGCAGGGTAGCGGTTTCAAAAGTGACCGGCGTCATCATGCTGGATTCAATATGCAGGTGAGCATCAATAAACCCTGGCACCGCCGTTGCGCCGCGAGCATCAATCCGCTGCAAAGCCGGAGCATCAGTGTATTCTGCGCCAACACCGGCAATGTAACGTCCTTTAATCACAATTGGGCCGGAAATTTCTCCGCCATTGATCAGGTCGAGAATAGAGACATTATCAATAATATAATCGGCAACAGCGTCGCCACGGGAAACGGCTAACAATTCCTGGTATTCAGCCCGGCTAATGTGATGAAATTTATGGTTAATAGAATTATTCATATTTTTCTCATTTTGATTTTATCAATTTGATTATTATTTATCATAAAGAAACGTCGCGAGATTATTAAAGAATATCCATTAATGTGCAATTGAAATGTGATAATTATCACTGAACCGTTGTTGTCATTTGTTTTACAAAAGCAAGGGATTAAATCTCCTCCAATGGACAAAAAAATGAATAATGACAATACCGATTACGTGAGTAATGAATCAGGGACGCTTTCGCGATTATTTAAACTACCTCAGCATGGGACCACCGTCCGCACAGAATTGATTGCGGGGATGACCACTTTTTTAACCATGGTGTACATCGTTTTTGTGAACCCGCAAATCCTCGGCGCGGCACAAATGGACCCGAAAGTGGTGTTTGTTACCACCTGTTTGATTGCCGGTATCGGCAGTATTGCGATGGGGATATTTGCTAACTTACCCGTGGCGCTGGCTCCGGCAATGGGGCTGAACGCCTTCTTTGCCTTCGTGGTCGTGGGGGCGATGGGCATCTCCTGGCAGACCGGGATGGGCGCAATATTCTGGGGCGCAGTTGGACTATTTTTGCTCACGCTGTTTCGTATCCGGTACTGGATGATCTCCAACATTCCCTTAATTTTACGTATTGGTATCACCAGCGGAATTGGATTATTTATCGCCTTAATGGGATTAAAAAATACTGGCGTTATTGTCGCCAATAAAGACACGCTGGTGATGATTGGCGATTTAAGTTCTCACGGCGTGTTGTTAGGTATTTTAGGGTTTTTTATTATAACCGTGTTGTCATCACGTCATTTTCATGCCGCGGTGCTGGTTTCTATTGTGGTGACGTCTTGCTGTGGATTATTTTTCGGTGATGTTCATTTTAGCGGCGTCTATTCCATTCCGCCTGATATTAGCGGCGTCATTGGTGAAGTAGATTTGAGCGGCGCGTTAACACTTGAACTCGCCGGTATCATTTTCTCCTTTATGCTGATCAACCTATTTGATTCATCAGGAACATTAATTGGTGTAACTGATAAAGCGGGCTTAATAGATGGTAACGGTAAATTCCCCAATATGAATAAGGCGCTGTATGTTGATAGCGTCAGTTCGGTGGCGGGTGCGTTTATCGGCACCTCGTCTGTTACTGCCTATATTGAAAGTACTTCTGGTGTGGCAGTCGGTGGCCGCACGGGGCTGACTGCGGTTGTGGTTGGCGTTATGTTCCTGTTGGTTATGTTCTTCTCACCGCTGGTGGCGATAGTTCCTCCTTACGCAACCGCCGGAGCGTTAATCTTTGTTGGCGTGCTGATGACTTCGAGCCTGGCGCGCGTTAACTGGGATGATTTTACCGAATCGGTGCCTGCGTTTATTACCACGGTGATGATGCCCTTTACTTTCTCGATCACCGAAGGGATTGCACTCGGCTTTATGTCGTACTGCATCATGAAAGTATGCACCGGGCGCTGGCGCGATCTGAACCTGTGTGTGGTGGTGGTCGCAGCTCTGTTTGCACTGAAGATTATTCTGGTGGATTAGTAACTGGCGAGGGTTTCCAGATATCATGAGTTCTGATTACGCAGGAGAACTCATGATCTGGATAATGCTCGCCACGCTGGCGGTAGTGTTTGTGGTTGGTTTTCGGGTGCTGACATCCGGGGCCAGAAAAGCGATTCGCCGTCTCAGCGATCGGCTGAACATCGATGTCGTACCCGTGGAGTCGATGGTCGATCAAATGGGAAAGTCAGCTGGTGACGAATTTTTACGTTATTTGCATCGTCCGGATGAGTCGCACCTGCAAAACGCCGCGCAGGTGTTGCTCATCTGGCAAATTGTCATTGTCGATGGTAGCGAACAGAACCTGCTGCAATGGCATCGGATTTTACAAAAAGCTCGCCTCGCCGCGCCGATTACCGACGCTCAGGTCAGGCTGGCGCTAGGTTTTCTGCGCGAAACCGAACCTGAAATGCAGGATATTAATGCTTTTCAGATGCGCTATAACGCGTTCTTTCAGCCTGCCGAGGGCGTTCACTGGTTGCATTGAAACCGTTTCGTCTTATCAGCCTACAGACCGCGCCTGACCTGTCGGGTGGATAAGACGTTCACGCCGCATCCGGTAATCTTTGCCCTGTTCCGTTTCGATCTTAACTCCAGCTCAAGCAACACCGTAAAAGTTGCAAAAACGTTAAATGCGTCACACATTTCAATGTTAAAGTGGTCGGCTTTTCCCCTGAAACATGCCACGGGTAACACCATGAGTGAATTTATTGCCGAAAACCGCGGCGCGGATGCCATCACCCGACCGAACTGGTCAGCCGTTTTCTCGGTGGCGTTTTGTGTCGCCTGTCTGATTATCGTTGAGTTTTTGCCCGTCAGTTTGTTGACGCCAATGGCCCAGGATTTAGGCATTTCGGAAGGGGTTGCCGGGCAATCGGTGACCGTGACCGCCTTTGTGGCAATGTTTGCCAGTTTGTTTATTACCCAGACAATTCAGGCTACTGACCGCCGCTACGTTGTTATTTTGTTTGCCGTTTTGCTGACGCTCTCCTGCTTGCTGGTTTCCTTTGCTAACTCATTCAGTTTGCTTTTAATCGGTCGTGCCTGTCTGGGGCTGGCGCTGGGCGGGTTCTGGGCGATGTCGGCGTCGCTGACCATGCGTCTGGTGCCGCCGCGTACGGTGCCGAAGGCGCTGTCGGTGATCTTCGGCGCGGTTTCTATTGCGCTGGTGATTGCCGCGCCGTTGGGCAGTTTTTTAGGCGAGCTTATCGGTTGGCGCAATGTCTTTAATGCGGCGGCGGTGATGGGCGTGCTGTGTATTTTCTGGATTATCAAATCATTGCCTTCACTGCCAGGCGAACCCTCGCATCAGAAACAAAATACTTTCCGCTTATTACAACGTCCGGGTGTGATGGCAGGGATGATCGCCATCTTCATGTCTTTCGCCGGGCAGTTTGCTTTCTTCACGTATATTCGCCCGGTGTATATGAACCTGGCGGGATTCGGCGTGGATGGCTTAACGCTGGTGCTGTTGAGTTTTGGTATCGCCAGCTTTATTGGTACGTCGCTTTCGTCGTTCATTCTTAAACGTTCGGTAAAACTGGCCTTAGCAGGCGCGCCGTTAATACTGGCTGTGAGTGCGTTGGTACTGACGTTGTGGGGAAGCGATAAAATCGTTGCTACCGGCGTGGCGATTATCTGGGGGCTAACTTTTGCATTGGTTCCCGTCGGCTGGTCAACGTGGATCACCCGCTCGCTGGCCGATCAGGCAGAAAAAGCCGGGTCTATTCAGGTGGCGGTTATTCAGCTTGCTAATACCTGTGGCGCGGCAATCGGCGGTTATGCGCTGGATAATATTGGTCTGACTTCGCCGTTGATGTTGTCCGGCACATTGATGTTGCTGACTGCATTGTTGGTTACTGCAAAGGTGAAAATGAAGAAATCCTGATATCAGGTAAAGAAGCGTTGGTCAGTAGTTGTTGCTGTTCTTACATATCCGGGCATTCTACCTTACCCAACGCTTCCCAATAATTGCTCTGATTATTACGTTCCATCGCCACGATGGCCTCGCGTATATGTTGTTTATTGTTTTCATCTGACAACATTAACTTTTCCCACGCTTCATCTGATAATGACGCCTGTGGCGTGCAAATTTTACGTAAATCTTGTAATACCGTGGTTTTCTCTTTTGCGGACTGCAGTGAGCTAAAAGGCGACTCGGCGTATACGATGCCTGGCATAGCGAAAAAAGTGAAAATAAGCAGTAGTGTCGTTGGTTTCATGGATTCAACCTTTTACAAATGTGTATCGAATGAAGCATAAGTGTAGTTTGCTTTCATCGCTCTCATCATGCTGTACGAAACGCGCTTGCGTGGTCAGTAAGAAGTGCCAGACTTTATATTCCACTTTTATTCCTTTTTATTCTTATCGATAGCGTTTCGTTTTTTAAACCGCAGCGACCTTACCGCTATAGTCAGGTAATCATTAATAAAAGGATAAAAAAATGAAACTGACAACACATCATCTACGGACAGGGGCCGCATTATTGCTGGCCGGAATTCTGCTGGCAGGTTGCGACCAGAGTAGCAGCGATGCAAAACACATTAAAGTTGGCGTTATAAATGGCGCAGAACAAGATGTCGCGGAAGTCGCTAAAAAGGTGGCAAAAGAGAAATATGGCCTCGATGTTGAACTGGTAGGATTTAGCGGTTCGTTGCTACCGAACGATGCGACAAATCATGGCGAACTTGATGCGAATGTCTTCCAGCATCGACCCTTTCTTGAACAAGATAATCAGGCGCATGGTTATAAACTGGTAGCGGTGGGAAATACGTTTGTCTTCCCTATGGCGGGTTATTCCAAAAAAATCAAAACCGTGGCGCAAATAAAAGAAGGCGCGACAGTGGCGATCCCCAACGACCAACCTTGGTCGCGCACTTTTACTGTTGCAAAAAGAGAAGCTAATTACTCTGAAAGAGGGAAAAGGGTTATTACCTACCGCGCTGGATATAACCGATAATCCTCGTCATTTGCAGATTATGGAACTCGAGGGGGCGCAGCTCCCGCGCGTACTGGATGATCCCAAAGTTGATGTAGCGATTATCAGCACCACTTACATTCAGCAGACCGGGCTTTCTCCGGTGCACGACAGCGTATTTATTGAAGATAAGAATTCGCCGTATGTGAATATTTTGGTGGCACGGGAAGATAATAAGAATGCAGAAAACGTGAAGGAATTTCTGCAATCTTATCAATCACCCGAAGTCGCTAAAGCGGCAGAAACCATTTTTAACGGTGGCGCGGTGCCTGGCTGGTAATTCTCACTTATGCCGCGCCGGACGATTTATTTTTCTGGCGCGGCGACGGGAATCCATTGAAATCAAAATCACCGATGACAGAATCAGCAGCGTTCCCAGCCAGTCCGGTAATGTGAACGTGATCCCCAGCAACAGCAAAGAGAGTAGCGCGCTACTTAATGGTTCTGCACAGCTCAAAATGCTGGCTTTTGGACCGCCAATTAATTGTGCTCCTTTCAGGTACAGACTAAATGTCAGGGACGTACCAATGACCACCAAATAAAAAAACGCCAGAATCAAACTGCCGTTAACGACAAAGTTTGTTCCTTGTCTGGCATAAAAAGGCAACAGAATCAGACCGCCAATCAGCATACTCCAGCCGACGACTGGTAACGTGCCATAGCGGGCAATTAGCGTTGAGGGATAGGTGGTATAGAATGCAGCAGCAAATGCCGAGGCAATGCCCCAGAACAACGCGGCAGGAGAGATCGATAATGACGTCGGATTACCGTGTGTCACCAATAAAAAAGTCCCGACCAGCGATGTCAAAATAGCGCAGAAAACCAGAATGCCCGGGCGCGATTTACGCACCAGTGAGAACCAGGCGACGATAATCGTCGGTGAGAGGAATTGCAGCACCGTTGCCGTGGCTGCGTTCGATTTTTCGATGGTTAGCAAAAAAGTGAGCTGTACAGTTAGCGCGCCAACCACGGAAAAAATCAGCAGGCTAATGGCATCTTTATGATTGTTAATAATAGAAAAGATTTTATCGCCATGAACAAATGACAGCGTCAGTAGAATCAAACCGGCGAATATCAAACGCGTCATAGTCAAAAACTGCGACGACATCTGGCTTTGCTCCATGATGTATTGCGCGCAGACCCCTGAACTTCCCCACAACACGGCGGCAATCAGAACGTTCAGCATCCCCTTTCTGGTGGAACCCATTTTTCCCTCTGCATACTGTTTTGTCGTTTATGTATGCAGGCATGATAGCAAAAATGGCGAGGATGGCTCTGTTTGCGCCACGCCGATTTTTCTTAGCCCAGACTGGTGAGCTAAATATCTTTAATAAACAGCAGGCAAATCATCGCAATACCCAACATCCCTATCGCCAGCCAGAACAACGCATGGTAGCTCCAGATTTCAACCATAATTCCGTCAACAGAGCCGGCGATAATCCAGCCGACGCGTGAAGTATTTGCATATAACGTTGTCGCAGAGCCTATTTTTTCAGGCATCAAGTCCTGAAAATAAAGCATGCCGATACCACAGAGAATACCAAGGAAGATGGCATTAAGAATTTGCAATTCCAGCTCAACCGCCGGAGTCGTCGCCATGAGTACGCTGGCGTAAAAACACATTCCACTCACGATAGCAATGAGCATTAATAGTCGCTTGCCAATACGTTTCATGTAATAGCCTGCGATTAACATCATCGGAATTTCCAGACCGGCAGCGATACCAATCATTTCTCCAGCCAGTTTATCGGTTAGATGCAGTTCATCAATAATAAATAGCGGCATATTTATCATGTAGAGATTATTCGCCGCCCACATCATTGAACAGACCACAAAAAGTAGCCGCGTATCCCGCTTCCTGTGGGTGGAGGGTAAAATTTCTACGGGTTGGGTAACGACAGGAATATTTCTTTGTATTGATGGCAAAAACAACCAGACTATCAGTCCGCAAACAACAAATGCGATGGCAGCGGTGAGATACATCACTTTAAAACTAAATCCCATTGCCAGTTCATAAGCGAGCGGTGGCCCGATAACCCAGGCAAGCGAGATCTGAGCACGTAAAAATGTACTGAACATGACCGTCTCACGGCCTGTTCTGTCGGCGTGTTCACGGGCGAGGGCGAACATTTGCGGGTTTGCGGTGGAAGCAAAACTACTCAGAAGTACGCCCGTTGAGAGGAGAATGAAGTAGTTGCGATTCCACGCAAAAAGCGTGCAGGCCAGCACTCCAAATAAGCAACATAGCAGAATCAGTAATTTACGGTCGCCTTGTTTATCGGAGTGCCTTGCCAGAAATTGACTGACCAGAATTCCCATAATAGCGCTACCGGTGAAGAAAAAACCTACCATTATAGGACGGGCTTTCAGTTCATCTGCGAGGAATATACTTAGGGTAGGAGTCTGAAGAGCGCCCGCAATACCCGTCAGAAAGGCGACAAGTAAAAATGCCGCGGCAGTGAGATCAAGTATTTTTGATGGAGTGGTAGCCGTTTTTTGCATTCTTCTGAATCACCGGGCGAAAAAATATAACTGAGTTACAAATAAGTACCAGTCGAATGAGTATTGTATTAAGAATTTTTGAGTATCGCTGATACAACCAGAAAGCAATGCTAGCGCAATATTATAGGGCCAGCAATTGAGATTATTAGTAAAAGCATGTTAAGAATTAATTACCGAATTTATATATTAATTATAGTAAGGCAATGAGCTATTTTTGATAGTAAAAATAAAACAAGTTGATTTGATATATTAAATGAACAAATTAATCTTGATGGCAGTCTGATTATTGGTGAAGTTTATAGTCAGTTTTTTTCGCCAGCGGTTAAAGAAATAGAATAGTCGTATAAAAAAGGGTGTTCTGGGGCGAGTAAAACAACATCTTCACCTTAATGGCGATACAGTTGGCTGAGAGTCAGCAGGGGGGCAAATCACCTGCAAATAAACACGGCGCATACTGGCGTGAATATCGCGGATGCGTTCGAGGACAGAAGAACCGACAGGCGGATTCTTCAGCCGCTCATCGTCCATCACAAAACCTTAGACCAGGTATTCCTGAAGCCGATTGAATATTGAGCAGTAGAAAATATCTGGATTGACAGTATTACAAGGGGTTGGAGAACGTCAGGAGAGGCATTTTGGCGGAAGATCACAGGAGTCGAACCTGCCCGGGACCGCTGGCGGCCCCAACTGGATTTGAAGTCCAGCCGCCTCACCGGAGACGACGATCTTCCGCGCCTCGATTGCTACATGGAGGCGGGGCGCATTATAGCTACTTCCTTGAGTTTCTACATCCCCCAGATCAGTTTTTTCCGCCTAATACACGCAGCGTATTATCACGAAAGCATTATAGTTCATATAAAACCCATATTTTACAATGATATATGAGCGGAATTAACGCTACCACGATCACATAAAACAAGAATCATAAATTAATAACCAGATATCGGAATATTCGCTCTCACAGGGATGGTTTACAAAATGCGTTATCGGTCTCAGCACCCCTATAGCATCAAGGAAAAGCAGATGAAGAGTGAAGTGTTGTCCGTTAAAGAGAAAATTGGTTATGGCATGGGAGACGCCGCCAGCCACATTATTTTCGATAACGTAATGTTATATATGATGTTCTTTTATACCGATATTTTTGGCATTCCTGCCGGTTTTGTCGGAACCATGTTTTTGGTCGCTCGTGCACTGGATGCGATTTCCGATCCTTGCATGGGGTTGTTGGCCGATCGAACGCGCTCTCGCTGGGGTAAATTTCGTCCGTGGGTACTGTTTGGCGCACTGCCATTCGGGATCGTCTGTGTACTGGCCTATAGCACGCCAGATCTCAGTATGAACGGCAAAATGATCTATGCAGCAATTACTTACACCCTACTTACCTTACTTTATACCGTCGTCAATATCCCTTACTGCGCATTGGGTGGTGTAATCACCAATGACCCGACTCAGCGTATCTCGCTGCAATCCTGGCGTTTTGTGCTGGCGACCGCGGGAGGCATGCTTTCTACTGTTCTGATGATGCCACTGGTTAATTTAATTGGCGGTGATAATAAACCACTCGGTTTCCAGGGCGGTATCGCGGTCCTTTCCGTGGTGGCATTCATGATGCTGGCATTTTGTTTCTTCACCACTAAAGAACGCGTTGAAGCACCACCTACAACAACGTCTATGCGGGAAGATTTACGTGATATCTGGCAAAACGACCAGTGGCGGATTGTCGGTTTACTAACCATTTTCAATATCCTGGCGGTGTGCGTACGCGGTGGGGCGATGATGTATTACGTCACATGGATTTTGGGCACGCCGGAAGTGTTTGTCGCTTTTCTCACCACTTATTGCGTGGGTAACCTGATTGGTTCCGCACTGGCAAAACCTCTGACCGACTGGAAATGTAAAGTCACTATCTTCTGGTGGACGAACGCCCTGCTGGCAGTGATTAGCCTCGCGATGTTCTTTGTTCCCATGCAGGCCAGCATCACTATGTTTGTCTTCATCTTCGTGATTGGTGTGTTGCATCAACTGGTGACACCTATCCAGTGGGTAATGATGTCCGATACCGTCGACTACGGCGAGTGGTGCAATGGTAAACGCCTGACCGGGATCAGTTTTGCTGGCACGCTGTTTGTGCTCAAACTGGGGTTGGCCTTCGGCGGCGCTCTTATCGGCTGGATGCTGGCTTATGGCGGATATGATGCGGCAGAAAAAGCGCAGAACAGCGCCACGATTAGCATCATTATTGCGCTATTCACGATTGTTCCGGCGATCTGTTATTTGCTGAGCGCGATTATCGCTAAACGCTACTACTCACTCACGACGCACAATCTGAAAACCGTTATGGAACAGCTGGCTCAGGGTAAACGCCGTTGCCAGCAACAATTCACCTCTCAAGAAGTGCAGAACTAAGGAACGGCAATGAAAATTAGCGATGGAAACTGGTTGATTCAACCTGGCCTCAATTTGATTCACCCGCTTCAGGTGTTCGAGGTTGAACAGCAGGATAATGAAATGGTGGTCTATGCTGCCCCCCGTGATGTGCGTGAACGTACCTGGCAGCTTGATACGCCTTTATTTACGCTGCGCTTTTTCTCCCCACAGGAAGGTATTGTCGGTGTGCGGATTGAGCATTTTCAGGGGGCGCTGAATAACGGTCCTCATTATCCGCTCAATATTTTGCAGGACGTGAAGGTCACAATCGAAAACACAGAACGTTATGCTGAGTTTAAAAGTGGCAACTTAAGCGCGCGTGTCAGCAAAGGTGAGTTCTGGTCACTGGATTTTCTGCGCAACGGCGAACGTATTACCGGTAGTCAGGTGAAAAATAATGGCTACGTGCAGGACACGAATAATCAACGCAATTATATGTTTGAGCGGCTTGATCTTGGCGTTGGCGAAACAGTTTACGGTCTGGGAGAGCGCTTTACTGCCCTGGTGCGCAATGGCCAGACGGTAGAGACCTGGAACCGGGACGGCGGCACAAGTACTGAACAGGCGTATAAAAATATCCCGTTCTACATGACTAACCGTGGTTATGGGGTACTGGTCAATCATCCCCAGTGTGTCTCTTTTGAAGTGGGATCGGAGAAAGTCTCCAAAGTGCAGTTCAGCGTTGAGAGTGAATATCTCGAATACTTTGTTATCGACGGCCCGACGCCGAAAGCGGTACTTGATCGTTATACCCGCTTTACTGGTCGTCCGGCGCTGCCGCCCGCGTGGTCCTTCGGCCTGTGGCTAACCACTTCATTTACCACCAACTACGACGAAGCGACGGTAAACAGCTTTATCGATGGTATGGCGGAACGCAATCTGCCGCTGCATGTTTTCCACTTTGACTGTTTCTGGATGAAAGCCTTCCAGTGGTGCGATTTTGAGTGGGACCCGCTGACTTTCCCTGACCCGGAAGGGATGATCCGCCGCCTGAAAGCGAAAGGGCTGAAAATCTGCGTCTGGATTAACCCCTATATCGGTCAAAAATCCCCCGTCTTTAAAGAGTTACAAGAGAAAGGCTATTTACTCAAACGCCCGGACGGTTCGCTATGGCAGTGGGATAAATGGCAGCCAGGTCTGGCGATTTATGACTTTACCAATCCGGATGCCTGCAAATGGTACGCCGACAAACTGAAAGGTCTGGTCGCGATGGGCGTTGATTGCTTTAAGACCGACTTTGGCGAACGTATCCCAACTGATGTTCAGTGGTTTGACGGTTCCGATCCGCAGAAAATGCATAACCATTATGCGTACATCTACAACGAACTGGTGTGGAACGTGCTCAAGGACACCGTTGGTGAGGAAGAAGCTGTCTTGTTTGCCCGCTCGGCCTCCGTCGGTGCGCAGAAATTCCCGGTACACTGGGGTGGCGATTGTTACGCTAACTACGAATCAATGGCGGAAAGCCTGCGCGGTGGTTTGTCTATTGGCCTTTCAGGTTTTGGCTTCTGGAGCCACGATATCGGCGGCTTTGAAAATACCGCTCCGGCGCACGTTTACAAACGCTGGTGCGCGTTTGGTTTGCTCTCCAGCCATAGCCGTTTACACGGTAGCAAATCTTATCGTGTGCCGTGGGCCTACGATGATGAGTCCTGTGATGTGGTGCGCTTCTTCACGCAACTGAAATGCCGCATGATGCCGTATCTGTATCGTGAAGCTGCGCGTGCGAACGCGCGGGGTACGCCGATGATGCGGGCCATGATGATGGAGTTCCCGGACGATCCGGCTTGTGATTACCTTGACCGTCAATACATGTTAGGCGACAACGTGATGGTTGCGCCGGTGTTCACTGAAGCGGGCGATGTGCAGTTCTACCTGCCGGAAGGTCGCTGGACACACCTGTGGCACAACGATGAACTCGACGGTAGTCGCTGGCATAAACAGCAGCACGGCTTCCTGAGTCTGCCCGTTTATGTGCGTGATAACACTCTACTGGCGCTGGGCAACAACGATCAACGTCCCGATTACGTGTGGCACGAAGGCACGGCATTCCACCTCTTTAATCTGCAAGACGGGCATGAAGCCGTCTGTGAAGTGCCCGCTGCTGACGGATCGGTGATCTTTACTTTAAAAGCAGCACGTACTGGCAACACGATTACTGTGACTGGTGCGGGCGAGGCGAAGAACTGGACACTGTGCCTGCGCAATGTTGTGAAAGTAAATGGTCTGCAAGACGGTTCGCAGGCTGAAAGTGAGCAGGGGCTGGTGGTGAAGCCTCAAGGGAATGCGCTGACAATTACGTTGTAATCTATTGATGGAATGCCGGGTACGTCTGAGTCGTACCCGGCGAGATTGATGTTTACCGCACCGGCTCCGTCGATGTAACTTCACCGCTGGAAACGATGCCAGCATTCATGGTTTGAGTCACTTGCTGCTTTGCGGCGTTCACGGCATGCAATTGCCCGCTAACCGTAGGTTTCAGCGGGGCATTGGCCTGAATATCTCCACTGGCGGTAAGCTGAATATTGCCGTCGCCAGTCAACGGTAATTCAGGCCATCCCCATTGTTGCAAAATATTCACCGGCACACCGCGTCCATTCAGGCTGATATGGGTCTGACGTTGTGGCGTTTGTGAAACACTGGCAGTGGCTTCCAGAATGCCTTTTTCAGTAAATGCACTCAGTTCGCTGATATTCACCGTGCTGCTGTTGGCGGTCAGCGCCAGCGACGGGCGACGAACATCAACACGATTGAATGTCGCGGCGGCGGCATTCAGATTCGCCGAGCCACTCCAGACGCCCCATTTATGATCGGTAACCAGCGTCAGGTTGGCACCGTAACCATCGAGCGTGGTGAGCTGCCACGGGAAGTCAGGGTCGATATCAATGATCAGATTGCGGCTGGCGCTAAATCTCTTCAGTTGCAGGCTGTTTAACCAACCGGGTGTCGTTTCCATCCACAACTGTTGCCAGTTTTTCGGCAAGGTATATTCCAGCCCGGCAATTGCCGCATCATCAAGGATCAACGTTTTCCCGTCACGCAGCCAGTTCCCTGACGTTCTGACCATACCCCCTTCCCAGCGGCTGGTGAACTGGCGCAGCGCTACGCCCTGCGGGGAAAATTCCGCGTTTATAATCGGGTCAAATAAATGCAGCGAACCATAAATGAACTCGCTAGCGTTCATCGACAGTTTGCCTTCTTGTGTCTGCCAGTCATCTTTACTGAAGGTCATGTTGCGCAAGCTGAGATCGAGGTCGGTCACCGCCCAGTCCGGACCTTGCAAACGAGCATCGATCACTTCCAGGCGACCAATCTGCAACGACGGGACAGAGCGTAATGGCGCAAAGAAGTCGGTTAGCGATTTTTCGCTTTGTAGACGGATATCCGCCATGCGCAGGTTTTCCACTTGCCAGCTGCCGTCGGCGTTACGCTGCGCGTTTCCGGTTAATGTCCCGCGCGCGATGTCGGCACCCAGGTTAGTCAGCGTAACGCGATCGTTATCAATACTGCCTTCAATCAGTACATTGGTGGCAGGAACATCATTGAGCGAAAGCGATCCGGCACTAAACTGAATCTGCGCCTTCGTACCCAGCACTTTACCGGCTTCTGGTGACCACGGAACCACGCCGCCATTTACCCGCTGCGCGCTCAGTTTCCATTCGCTATTCGGGCTATTAAACGCCATATCACGCAGTTGCAGACGATCGGCTTTGAACGGTAGCGGCGCGGTCTGGTCGGTGAGATTCAGCGTCCCGTTTTCCAGCAGGATGGTATCGACATGGCG
>OHKR01000042.1_pt1 | contig 18641 bp, 20 predicted proteins | sample 1568901 | NCBI WGS metagenome assembly OHKR01 (sample SAMEA3879515, study PRJEB24766) | human gut metagenome | biome: human-associated habitat; feature: feces | place: USA | collected 1985/1987 | reverse complement strand
AAAGTAGTACCTAATTTGTATAAAATGACATAAAAATTAAATTTATACTTTGTATCCCAAAAAGAAGCTGCCGATAAGACAACTTCCTCATAAGTTAGAAAAACATTGCACTTTGCTTTCTCAGAAACATTTGATGGTGTATAGGAATGATTGAAATAGTCTAGCATATCACTATCATTGTCCCCATAACCGAATACATAAATTTCATTTGAATCCCATTGATTAATTTCCATTAACTTTTGGACATATTTGGTAGGATTTAACTCTAATATATCAATCTTTACCACCTGATCTTTAATCTTTCGAACATCCGCTTCAAATTGAAAATGAGATAACATGTAGTTTATATATTCTTGGTTTCTATTTTTTAATATTCTCTTATTCCAAATACTCCATATAGAACAACACTCAATATATTATATTCTTTACGATACAATCCAACGTATATCTTACTCTATTATAATATATCCAACATTATAGTTGAATAATATTTCCATAATGTTCTCTGCAACTTGAGGAACAACAATCTGTTTATAAATTATTTTTTCTACCATTTGTCAATTATAACAAGGTAATTCTCTTTAGAAAATGTTTAATACCTTTACTTAGAGGATGCTGTCAGCTGATTTTTCCAAAAAAAGGGTACACAAAATCATCACCTTACTATCAATTTTTTAAATAAGGTGTTACAATAATTGAGCATAGACGACTTTAATGACTTTGGGTAGCAGTATAGTCGTAAAGTTTGTTATGCGTTATGAGGTAATACATTGTCCGAATGTGACGATGTACAGCGGCAATCGTATGTGGCTTCGTTGAAGTTGTTTGCGATTGTCTTTTTCGTTTGTCATAGAAGTCCGCAATATGACTGGGATTAGTGTGACTAGCAACAGCGATATTGTGAATGCATTTATAGAGAATTTTCCTAGCATAAGGATTTCCCCGTTTTGTGATGTGTTCTTTGGCAAGAAAGTTTCCAGATTCGTAATGCCTTAAATCAATACCAATAAAGGCATTAATTGGGTTGGCAGACTGAAAGCGGCGAATGTCCCCGAGTTCTCCGATAATGCTTGTTGCTGTTGCTTCAGCGATACCAGGAATAGAGCATAGAATATCGTACTCGGGTAATGGTTGAGCTAGACTAACCATTTCATCCAGTACGACTTGTCTTCGTTCTGTTAGTCTAAGTAATTCTTGGCATAATATCTTACTTCTTCAGTCATAGGAGAGTTTTTCTTAACAGCACAGTATGACTGTTTAGCAAGCGGTTTAAGTTTGTCAATCAAATAAGCAATGCGTTTATCAGAGATTCGTTTAGAAGTGGATTGAGAAATGACGTCGGTTAACTCACCTTCACTTAAATTGAGAACGAAGTTCCTGCTAGGAAAAGCAATAACCAATTTCCAGTATTGTTCTCCAGTAGGTGCAGATAAGGGCTCCTCCAATTCAGGGAAAGTCACTTGTAAAACCTTGTGAAGTCGATTCTTAGTACGAACAATATCTTCAGTTAGATTCTGATAGAATCGACTTAAATCATGTAAGTTTTGATAGACTTCTTTTTGAACGTAGGTTGGCTTTCTATTTAGCACAAACTGAGATTGTGCTAGCTTTTCAGCGTCAATTTTATCTGTTAAGCTATCGAGTTGTTTCTTAGCTTCCAGTGAATTGAGTCGTGTATAAGCGTAGCCACTGTCTTCAAGAAAGACCTGGAGGCGCCGAGAGTAGACTCCGGTTGCCTCAAAGATGATTTCGGGGTTGTTGGACGATTGTTAAATCGCTCAAGAGACGTGCAAATCCGATGGCGTCATTTGTTATTGTGTAATTATGGATTTTCTCTCCATTAACTAGAATAGCAACTTCTGAACTTGCCTTACTCACATCAATTCCAAAAACAACTCTCATGATAAATACCTCTTTGTCTTGAATGATTCCTTGTTTTAATGATTTCATTTTCAATACTCGACGTTAAACGTCCCACATACTTCGATAAAATTCCACCTAAAACAATGATGTCTTGCCAGTTTTATATACGACGTCTAGCGCCTAAAGAACTTACGACTTAACAAGACACCTCTACTTTAACATAATGAAAAAGTAGTAAGTACTTTCTCTCGTCAGAGATTTCCTCACTACTAATCTTAGAATGTTTTATTTCTATCTAAAATGATTACCCCATTCATAATGATAGAATATATAGGTTGTTTATAGAAATCCAAACATCTTACCCCATAATGAGTTCCATCTAAATCACTCACAAAACTCTTCATAATTATAACTCAGTTCCATTTGATGCGATTACTTTCTTATAGAATTCAAAACTATCTTTCTTGATACGATTATATGTACCATTTCCATAGTCATCTATATCAACATAGATAAATCCATAACGTTTGCTCATTTCTCGTGTGGATTCAGAAATCAAGTCAATACATCCCCACCAAGTATAACCAATCAAATTAACACCATCTAAGTTTATCGCATCACTCATAGCACATACGTGTTCTTTCAAATAATCTTCACGATAAGGATCATGCACTTTTCCATCTTCTGAAACCACATCTCTTGCGCCTAAACCATTTTCCACGATAAATAATGGCTTTCTAAAACGATCATACAGTTCTACTAAAGAATAACGTAATCCCGAAGCATCGGTTTGCCAGCCCCATTCACTGCTTGGAAGATATGGGTTTTTAACTCCGTTAAAGGTATTTCCCGGAGATAATTCCAATCCTTCTGTACTAGCTGCCCAACAAGAGGTCATATAATAAGAAAAACTTACAAAGTCTACAGTACCTTCTTTTAAAATTTCTTCATCATCTTTTTCAAAATGAACTTCAAATCCTTTATTATCGATTTCTTTCTTTAAATAAATAGGATATTCACCAAATACTTGAATATCGACATAGCGATAAACACTTCTCATTCTTTGTTGCGTTGCCAAATTATCTTCCGGCTTACAGGTAAATGGATAGAAACATAATTTTGTCATCATGCAGCCAATCTGAGAATCCGGACAAATTTCATGTCCTATTTTAACAGCCAAAGCACTGGCAACCATTTGATGATGCATGGCTTGATACATCGCCTGTTCAAATGGCACATCATCAAACTGGTCTTCGATCAGCCCGCCACTTGTAACCGGATGTCTTAACATGGCGTCTACTTCATTGAATGTCAGCCAATATTTTACATATTTTCCAAAGTGTTCAAAACATGTTCTTGCGTATTTTATGAATAAATCTATACATTCTCTACCATACCATCCACGATACTTATTGATCAGTGCAACCGGTACATCATAATGAGAAAGCGTAACCAAAGGCTCTATATCATATTTCTTTAATTCTTTAAGTACATTCAAATAAAATTCTATACCTTTTTCATTTGGCACCTTATCTTCAGGATTTGTATAAATTCTTGACCAGCAAATGGACATTCTATACACTTTAAATCCCATTTGCGCAAACAGTGCGATATCTTCTTTGTAATGATGATAAAAATCAATACCTCTTCGTTTTGGATAATTGATATCATTCTCTGTTTGAGCCATTTCCAGATTTTTAGAAGAAAACGCAAATTGTTTTCCCATATCTGAAATGTTACCTGCACGGAATTCTAAACAATCTTGGATCGTCATTCCTTTTCCATCTTCATCCCATGCGCCTTCACATTGATTTGCGGCTGTAGCACCACCCCACAAAAAATCTTTTGGGAAGTTTAATTTTCCTTCATTTGTATACATTATCATTTCCTCCTTATAGTACAACTTCTGCTTTTGTCTTTTGTCCAAATGAACTAAAAGAATATTCTTTATTGTCAACACCTTCAGTAATGATCAACATTGTCGTTGGATCATATCCGGCTTCCTTTACCATTTCCAGATCAACATCAACAATTTTTTGTCCGGCTTTTACATGAGATCCCTGTTTAACATGTACATTGAACCCTTTTCCATCTAAATCAACTGTATTGATACCTACATGAACCAATACTCCGGTACCATCTTTCATGCGAATCGCAAACGCATGTCCGGTTGAAAACATGACTTCTAAAACCCCATTACAAGGAGCTACGATTTCTTTGGATATTGGAATAAAACCTACTGTTTTTCCCAGAACTTCTTTTGAAAACATCTCATCTTTGATATCTTTTGCCGGAATCATTTCACCATCACATACAGAAACCATCTTGTCATCCGGAATATTCGGTAACGTTTCTTTCTTTTTGAACATATTCAGAAATCCCATAGTAAACATCTCCTTTTATTTTTCTAAATTTTTTCGTCTTCTTTAATTCCAAGAACCATTACGATCACAAAAGCTACAATAGCCGATACTGCCATTCCTAAAGCTACACACCAAAAATTATCTGTCATGAATGCCGGAGTAGATAAAATACAAGAGTTAACATATGCCGATGCTCGACCACCAAACATACCGACAATTGCACCACCTACAGCACCGCCAACAACTGTCGCAAGCATTGCGTTTCTAAATTTCAAGAATACGCCATAAATACCGGGTTCGGTAATACCGATAAATGCTGAAATCGCAGTAGAAGCTCCAATTTGTTTATTTTCTGATTTCTTTGCACGGATCCATACAGCCAAGCAGGCTCCAAATAATGCAAGCGTCCCCATTGTATGCATAGGCAATAACCAGTCATAACCCAATCCAGCCAAATTTCCTAAACAAATTGTACTCAATGATAAATGCATGCCTGTCATTACAACAAACAAACGAGTTCCACCAATGATTGCCCCGGCAATGATTGGAGATAAACCATATAAGAAATTAAACAAACCAACCAAAAGTTCAGAAATATACATTGCCAAAGGTCCAATCGCAACTAATGTCAATGGAGTCATGATCAATAATACAACCATTGGTGTAAATACAATTCTTAAACTCTTAGGGATAATTTTATCCGCATATTTATAAACATAAGATAATACCCATACTGTCAAGATAATCGGAATTGTACTTCCATAATATCTAGGAAACGGAATCGGTAAACCAAACAAGCTCATCGCTTCTAAGCCTGCTGTATTTCCCGCTGTCATTGTCGGATATAACAAGACACCTGCCAAAGAGATTGCCATTGCGATATTTGTCTTAAAATGTTTTGCGGAAGACCATGCCACTAAGAAAGGTAAGAAATAGAAAGCACAATCACCAGCCATATTCAATACAACATTAAATGTACTCTCTGCATCAACTCCACAATAAGAAGTTAAAATTGTCGAAATACCTTTGATCATACCGGCACCGGCAATAGCAGGAATTACAGGTAATAGAATTGCTGCCAGTGTTTGAAAAATCGTATTGATTCCAAACTTGTATTTTTCATCGTCTAAGTTTTCTTCAATCTTTGATTCTGTATTTAATCCAGATACTTTACAAAAATCCTGATATACATCATCTACATGTTGCCCAATAATGATCTGTAGCTGATTACCATTCCACTGATAACCCGTTACACCATCAAGCTTTTCAATTTCTTCTACTTTAACCAAACCTTTATCTTTAACATTTAAACGTAAACGAGTCATACAATGATAGGCACGAGTAATATTTCCGATCCCACCAACTTTTTCAAGAATCTCTTTCGATAATTCTTTATAATCTTTTTTAGCCATTTCAAGCTTCCTCCTAATTTCTTAATATATTTTTTCGATACATTGCGCGCTTTTATGTATCGTAAAAACCTTATTCAACTATTTCTTCTCGATTACTCAATCGATTCACATGAAGAATGACATACATCATTTCTTCATCATTCGGTAATATATCTAATGCTTCACAAATTCTCTTTGCACATTCATATGTCTTAGGATATTCATCAATCAATTGATCAAACATCTTCTTATTTTCGGTTTTGATCTCTTTATTGTTCATTACTCTTTCTAATAAGTAATACATATGAGATACAAATCTTGAATAATTAAATCCCTCTCTATCAATTTTTAAGCCCATACACTCTTCAACGATCTGAGTACACTTTTCGATCTTGCTTTGATTTCCTTTTGTACCTGTTTCAACTGTAGCTAGTCCATAATCAATAACATGTAAAGTGATTAGTGCTGCTTCTTGTTTTGGCAAATCTATATCCAATCTGTGTTTGATAAGTTTTAAAGCATGCTCACCAATCTGCATTTCATTAGGATACATATGCTTTACTTCATAGCTCAAAGGCAAATCTATATGAATATTTTCTTTATATCTGCGAATACTAAACGTAATATGATCGGCAAGAGTAAAAATTAAATTTTCATTAAACTCTGTCTTTAAAAGTTGATTTGCGTAATCGATAATTTCTGTACTTAATTGAATTATTTCTTCCGGTATTTGAGATAACATATCAATAAACATTGGGTTAACGTTATAGAATGTTCTTTCAATTCTATTGATTGGAATATCATAAGGCGGTTTCATAAACCCAATCCCTTTTCCAAAAGCGATTACTTCATTTCCCTTACTGTCCAAACAAAGGGAAATATTATTATGAATATTTTTCACTATCCTCATACAGCAACCTCCTTAAATGCAAAAAAACTCTTCGACCTCGCCATCACACACAAAAAACTAAAATTTGTGTGATAGGACAAGCCTCGAAGAGTAACTAACCTATTCAATAACTAGATTGTATCAAATATTGTAAACGATGTCAACAGACTTATTAAAATTAATTATATGAATATAACTGAAAGTTCCAAAATGAAATTGGTCACTCACTTGAAATTTGATAAAGTTAGTTAGAAGTTATATTTATATTCCCGCTGTGCTAGTTAATCCTAACCGAACTAAAAAACTTTGCGTATCATAACTCAAAACAACCATGAAATGAGGAGATGATATGCAAAGCCAAGTTCATTATCTTGTAAATCCCAATCAAACACAAGTCATTTTTTCAAAAATTTTGACTAAAGTTATCACTTTATATCAACGTTTTATCCCTAATGAAGTTAGAAATAGACGAAATATCTATTTACAAAAACAACCTAGTGTGGTTATGATCACTAGCTATCTCTGGGCAGTTCAAGAGGGATACCGAACTGCGAGTGCTATTTACCGTGCCATTCATCACAATCTCTTCCCAAACAGTTCCCCAGAACGCTCTCGCTTTTGCCGTATTTTCCCAAATCTTGCTCAAAGCATTCAGCGGATGCGCTATTTTATGGTCTTAGACTTGTGTCAAACCTGCTCTTTCGGTTTGATTGATAGTTTTCCGTGTGCTCTGTGCCAACGCGTTCCCACCCTACTATCAGATATTGGCTATAACGCTACTAAGAAAGTGCACTACTACGGTATCAAGTTTTCAATACTTGTGAGTGATAGTGGATTTCCGATAGATTATGTAGTAACTCCAGCCTCTATTTCAGATGGCCAGTTTATCTTTGAATTGCTTGAAAAGAGCCCTCTCTATCATTTACAGAGATAAGGACTATGTGGATAAAGAAGTGAAGTCGGAATTATCTCTGTATGGTATCAAGTTCATATCACAACTAAAGAAAAATATGAGTGACCATTCGTGGTTTGATAATTACCGAAACAGTCGCTTGAGGAAACCTATAGAGACCGTGTTTTCGAGTTTAGAGCAACTTGGGATAGAGAGCGTTCACGTTGCCAAAGCCTACAGGCACTCAAATTTTGAACAGAAGCGATACTGCTAACCTATTCACTCATGCTTGAAACTAATCAATATGATTTTGGGTTGAGTCTAAAATATTCTCTAGCTCACGCCTGATTAGCTAGAACAACGGGTATTTATATATGCATATATAAATTAACTTTTCTGGTAAGCTGAGTTACATAGCTTGCCTCTTCTAATACAGATCTCTATCGACAGTATGTATGTTCTAATTTTTGAAGAATGTGCCATCACAAATTCAACAGAAATATTCAACCTTCTTTCTTGTGTTTCTGTTGGGATAATGACAGCGCCGAAAAAAAGAGAATATCAAGGCTAAATTTCAAGCGCAAGTTCGATATTCAGTAAAAATTGTCGAGGAGCTAAGTAGTTCAAGCTTTTTTAATTCCTTTAGTCAAACATCGTCTGATAAAACACCATTTGATTTTATTCTTATTTGTCTGTAAGCTTTACCAAGTAGCCCAACAATTTGATGATAACTAATGTCTTCAGAATTCCTTTACTGTGCTTGTGATGAACTACATTTTATCTCTTTGCGATTTTTTCATTAACTTCGATAATATCTAACCACTTATTAATTTATTTCTAGGAATATTTATTCTATTATCGCTATTTTGAATCCAGCTTTGCTTCCATAAAATACATCACTCACCCCTATAATAATTAAATCGTAACGTTGCTCTATTCGTAAACATCATCTAATTGTAACTATTAATTTTTTACATTGCCAAGCGTAGTCTAAAATATCTTTTTCAAAAGATTTATAAGTTAGTTATTTTACATCCACTAGTTATTAAAAAACATGGGAGTTGAGAAAAGGACCTCGACTCCCATGTTTTATGTAATTATATTCTTAATATGAATAAGCACTGTAATCAGAATAAGTATCTGTGCTATAGTCGCTATAACCACCACTATTGTAATCACTGTAACCACTGTCATAGCCGCTAAAACTACTATAATCACCATAGCCACTATCATAAGAGCTTGATATTCCACTACCATAAAGATTTTCATAGAGAACAGCTGTCGTTTGCAAGGTTGTACTTTCATCTAAGCCAAGTTGTTTCTTGATATTATTTTGAATTTCAAGCAGATGGTCTGATGTGACAATCTGATATGATGTACCATTAATCGTCGCATCCTCACCTTGTAGTTGGTAGGTTTTAATATCACCCAAAGCATCTGTATAGCCAAGTAAGCTTGGAATCGTGCTAGATGAAATTTCAATATTTGTTTGCATATTGCTACTTACAGCAGAAAGGATTTTTTTATATGAACTTACACTATCAAGTGCTAAAATTTTCTGCAAAACTTTTTGAATGACTTCACGTTGGCGTTTTTGACGTCCATAGTCACCTTCTGGGTCATCATAACGCATACGTGCGTAAACCAAAGCTTGTTCACCATTAATCTTGTGAGTACCAGGTTCAACAGTTGCTGTATATTCAGGTTCATTTTCTGCAATCGAAATGGCAAAATCGAAATTATTGGTTACGGTAATACCACCAACGGCATCAACCAAATCTACCAAACCTTGCATGTTGATTTGGACATAGTAATCAATAGTAATGTCCAACAAACTTTGTACCGTCATGATAGCCATTTGCGCACCACCAGAAGCATATGCGGCATTCAATTTAGCTTCAACGCCATTCATATCATTATCTTCTGGTCCAGTAAGTGTCACCAAAACGTCACGCTCCAAACTAGTCATCGTTGTTTTTTTCGTTTCAGGATTAACAGTCACTAGAATCATAGAATCGCTGTTACCTTCCCACGTTGATGTACGTTCTGAATCGCCTGTGTCAACCCCCATTAAAAGAATTGAGATAGGTTTTGTTTGCTCAATAGCATTACTACTAGAATCAGACGTCTTGTAGTCTTTAAACGTTTTTGAAAGCTCACTTGTTGAGAAATTGTAAGCTGTTGTAATATAAACACCTAAGGCAACAATTGTTGTTACAAAGATTGCTGCTATCATTAGCAGAATTTTTTTTCCGAGTTTCATTTGTTTACTTTTAGTCTATCAACCTACTCATCAAGTAGACGTCAAGAAATTCTCCATCTTTAGTTTTTGCGCCACGTTCTTTCGCAGCTTCAATCTTAAAACCGAACTTTTCATAAAGGTGAACAGCTCTGCTATTTCTAGCTTGAACTGTTAACTCCAAACGGCGAATCATTGGCGTTTGCTCTGCCCAATCAAGAGCAACTTCCATTAACAGTGAACCAAGCCCGTATCCCCAATATTTTTCTTGCAATGCAATGAAAACATCTCCGATATGATTAGTTTGTGGTGAGTTCGTGCTAACAATATTAAGCACTCCCGCAAGCTCAGAACCAACTCTAACAACCAAACAAATTTCATTTAAGACTTCTGCACGTATTTGCAAAAAAGTCTGCATATCATCAATAGATAAATCTTTCTCTAAAATGATAAAATCTGTTTCTGCATTGACTTGATTGAGTAAATCAATCAAAACTTTGGCATCTGAAGGCTGCGCTTCCTCAATGATAACTTCCTGCTCAGCCACGTTCAATCGCCTCCAAAAGCGCTTGACTACGTGAACCATTAGCATGTAGTGTTATTTCACGCCCATCTCCTGACGGCGTAATAACAACTTCTAGATAATCACCAAGCAAGTCAGTCTCAAGAAGCTCCCCCCATTCAATCACAGTTACGCCATCACCATACAAAAAATCATCTAAATCGATAGAATCCGGATCATTTCCGATACGATAAACATCTAAATGATAAAGTGGTAAACTTCCTTCGTATTCTCGAACAATCGTGTATGTTGGACTCTTAATCATCTGGTGAATATCAAGTCCTTTAGCGATTCCCTTGGTTAAGGTTGTCTTACCAGCACCAAGATTTCCTGTTAAAACAAGAACATCTCCTGCCTGTAATTCTTGACCAAGCCGATTTCCATAAGCAATCAACTCATCTTCATTGTGACTATAAAACATGGAACTATTATATCAAAAAACTGGAGCTCTTCCAAGTCTCGTCCGATTTTTATCCTATTTTTATTATAAAAATTCAAAATTCTAATTTTGCAAGCACCTTAAAACAGCTACTCAATACCGCCTAAAAAGATTGAAAAAAGCTGGAGGAATTTCTCCTCCAGCTTTCATCTAAAACTATATCTTTTACAAAATTGCCAAGCAAACAAAGTTAAGAATGAACAAGAAGTCCAAAATCCACATAACAAAGTGAACATCTTTAGCTTGACCTTTCACAATTTTAACTAATGTGTAAGTGATAAATCCAGCTGCGATACCGTAAGTAATGCTATAGCTGAATCCCATAAAAATTGATGTGAAGAAAGCTGGAATAGCTTCACTCAAATCATCCCATTTTACATTTTTAAGATTTGAAAGCATCATCACACCAACGATGATAAGGATAGGTGCTGTTGCTTGTGTAGGAACGATTGAAACAAGTGGACTAAAGAAGCTTGAAATAGCAAAGAGAACAGCTACAACAAGGGCAGTCAAACCAGTACGACCACCAGCACCGATACCTGCTGCTGATTCAACGTAAGTTGTTACATTTGAAGTACCTGCAATCGCACCCAATGTTGTACCAACTAGATCAGAATAAAGGGCACGATCAAGCGCTTGAGACTCTTTATTTTCACCAGTTGTAGCAACAATACCAACCTTCTCACCAGTACCAACAAGTGTCCCAATTGTATCAAAGATATCTGTTAAAGCAAAAGCAAGGATTGCCATTAAAACGCCTGGAATACGTGAGGCATCTGAGAACAACGACCCCAAACCTTGACTTCCAAGAGCAACACCAAACACTTCTTTCAAATCATTGATAGAAGCTGATAAGTTTGTCGCTGACCAGTTGATTGAACCAAGATCAACCACGCCCATAAAAATACCAAGAATAGTTGTTACAGCAATTGAAAGAATAACGCCACCACGAATACCTTTAACAATAAAGAAAATAGTAATAGCAAGACCAATCAATGCAAGGATAACAGCAGGTGTGTTAAAAGCAACCAAACCTGGAGTGGCTGAAGCATTAGCTGTAATTGAAGCAAGACCTTTGTCAGCACCTGTTCCAGATACTGTGTATGTTCCTGCATCAACAGAGAATTTCAAGAAACCAGCATTTTTGATACCAACGTAAGCAAGGAAAATACCAATACCTGCTGAAATCGCTGATTTTAAAGTTGCAGGAATTGACTCAATAATCAATTTACGAACTTTAGTAAGAGTAATCACAAGTGAAATAATTCCACAAATGAAAACCATCGCTAGCGCTTCTTGCCAAGTATATCCTAATGCAAAGACAACTGTATAAGTAAAAAAAGCATTAAGTCCCATACCAGGTGCCTGGGCATACGGAAGGTTTGCATAAAAAGCCATCATCAATGTACCAACAACAGCTCCTATAATAGTAGCAAGGAATACACCTTGCGTAGGCATACCAGTTTGTGAAAGAATTGAAGGGTTGACAAATAAAACATAAGACATTGCAAAGAAAGTTGTCAAACCAGCAGTTACTTCTGTACGAACATCTGTACCATGTTCCTTAAGTTTAAAAAACTTTTCCATTTTAAAATGGTTTCTCCTTTGATAGGGTTAATAATAATCGTTTTTCGTACAATTTCCGAACAACTCATATAGTCTATCAAAAAAACGTTCATTTTTCAATAACTTTATTTGAAATTTTCTCGGTCAAGAAATACCAGACATAAAATCTGAATAAATGTAAACCCTAACACAAAATGAACAGCATCCCAGCTAACAACGTCTAGAATTTCACTAATAACGGTTTTTGGACGTGTGAAAATATCCCAAGAATTCAAGCGGGCGTAACGCCCGATATGGATAGCAAAACTTGAAATAAATGACAAAACACCAATAAAAAGCAACCGTAAATAATAATTTTTTAGTTTAAAAGTAAGAACAATATTTTTAACACTTTCAATCCCACAAAGAACACCAAACAAAATACTAGACACATATAACATATACAAAATCAAACTCGTTTTGTTCCACAATACTGTGCTTGTAAATTGCATATGAACAATATCCGTTAACATATAGAAAGTATTAGGATAAAAGAATAGCCACAGAATAGCTCCTAATCCCCTTACAACTTTTTTACTTATATAATAGGAAACAAGTGAAAAATCAAGAGCCACCAAAGCTAAAAACATATTCCAAACAAGGTCTGGTCCTTCAAGATGATAATGATAAATGCCAAAAGCAATACCTCCGAAAAATAGATGAACAAAAACAATTTTTTTAGCCATGTTTTTCTCCTTTCCTTAAACAGACATTATAACAAAAAAGATTTTAAAAAGCCCTTTAAAACTAACAAATAAAGTGAGCATAACCACCAGACATGGTGGTAAAATACTAAAAAATAAAAGCCAAGGGCAACTCCTTAGCTTAATTAATCATTATCCAACAAAATAAACATCATCACCTGTACAACCATTAATCCTAGAATAAATGGCATATTAATTGTTGTCAGAGCTTTTGAGACCTGCTCAAAAATATTGAGGTGTTGTGATAAAATCACTTTCCAAGTAATCCCCAATGTTCGTAAAATCTGAAACATTAGACTAGCAAAAAATGCAATTCCCATTACAAAGAATACTTGAATATAATGATTTAATTTAAATGCATTTAAGATCAACCGTATACTCAATGTTCCAGCAATCAAGGCAAATACAAGAACTGCCAAATAAAGCATGAAAGATTTCATCCCATTTGATGTCCATAAAGCAGCAGTATCCCAAGATGTGTCAGCCACACTAAACAAGACATTCAAATTATAAGGATAGAAAAAGCACCAAAATATTAAAACCAAGCCACGTAACAAAACGTGTTTGAAATAATAGAATAAAAATCCCATTTCCAAAGTCAACAAAGCAAACAGGACGTCATTCATCAAACCATCAACGTTAGACTGATAATAAACAACTCCCAGAATAATGCCCAAGGCAAATAAGTGACTCCAAACAATTTTATACATGAATCGAAAACCTCATTTTTTATTACTACTATTATAGCATAGAAATCTTTTCTTTTAATTTTATAGTCTTTTTTGTTATAATAACAGCTATGATAAAGAAAATGATTGCACTTGATTTAGACGGCACATTGTTGCGCAGCGACAATACCATTTCAGATTATACCGTTGAAACGATTAAAAAGGTTCAAAATAAAGGGCATAAGGTCGTTATTGCAACTGGGCGTCCTTATCGTATGGCACTTGAACACTATCGCCGCCTTGATATTCTTGATATGCAACAAAGCATTGAAGCAGATTTTATTGCCAGCGAGTACCGAAAAAAATTCTATATTAGCGCCCAAGACCATAATCGCGTAAACCCTCAGCTTTTCGGTGTCCCAGAAATTACTAAAAAAATGTCAATGGACATCAAAAAAATCACTAAAAATCCGAACGGCATTCTCATGCAAACACGCCATCAAGATAAATACGCTCTTGCAGAAGAGATGCGTAAACACTTCAATTACGCAATCGAAGTTGATTCTTGGGGCGGTCCGCTGAACATTCTCGAATTTTCACCAAAAGGTATCAACAAAGCCTATGCTTTAAAATATCTCCTAAAAATACTCAATATCTCTCAAGATAACTTGATTGCTTTTGGTGACGAACATAATGACACCGAGATGCTATCATTTGCTGGAACAGGCTACGCTATGAAAAATGCAAGTGACACTCTTCTGCCATTTGCCGATAAACAAAGTGAATTTTCTAATGAAGAAGATGGTGTTGCCAAAGAACTTGAAAAAATTTTTCTATAAATTTATGAAAAACTCTCTTTTTTGAGTTTTTTCTTTTTTCATTCTTTTTAAAACGTTTTCATAACATTTTCATTTTTTTGATAGGCAGTATCCGAACAAATGCTATTTTTTCTGTCAAATTCAGTCGTTTTAACCTGAGCGTTTCTGAAAATTTTTCATGATTTATGCTACTTTTTCTCAAAAAGCTATTGCTTTTTTATTGAAAACGTTTTACAATAATATTGTTCTTAAATTTCCTTGAAACGGAAAAGAATTGCCAAGTTCGCTTGGAAGGAGATTATTCTTTTTTGTTTCAACGAAAAATATTTAAAAGGAGGAAGAACAAGAATGGGTATCGGTATTATTATTGCCAGCCATGGTAAATTTGCTGAAGGTATTCATCAATCAGGTTCTATGATTTTTGGCGAACAAGAGAAAGTTCAAGTCGTAACTTTCATGCCAAGCGAAGGACCAGATGATTTGTATGCACACTTCAACGATGCTATCGCACAATTTGATGCTGATGATGAAATCCTCGTACTAGCTGACCTTTGGAGTGGTTCTCCATTTAACCAAGCTAGTCGCGTGATGGGTGAAAATCCAGACCGCAAGATGGCTATCATTACAGGTCTCAATTTGCCAATGCTTATCCAAGCCTATACAGAGCGTATGATGGACGCTAATGCAGGTGTTGAACAAGTTGTTGCAAATATCATTAAAGAGTCTAAAGACGGTGTTAAAGCACTTCCTGAAGAACTCAACCCAGCTGAAAAAGCTGCTGCTGCGCCTGTTGCACAAGCTGCACCTCAAGGTGCTATCCCAGAAGGAACTATCATTGGTGATGGTAAACTTAAAATTAACCTCGCTCGTATTGACACACGTCTTCTTCACGGCCAAGTTGCAACAAACTGGACACCAGCATCTAAAGCAGATCGTATTATCGTTGCTTCTGATACTGTCTCTAAAGACGAATTACGTAAAGGTTTGATTAAACAAGCTGCGCCAAATGGTGTTAAAGCAAACGTTGTTCCAATCAAGAAATTGATTGAAGCCGCTAAAGACCCTCGTTTTGGTAACACACATGCACTTATCTTGTTTGAAACACCTCAAGAAGCTCTTGAAGCTATCGAAGGTGGTGTGCCAATTAAAGAACTTAACGTTGGTTCAATGGCTCACTCAACAGGTAAAACAATGGTTAACAACGTTTTATCTATGGATAAAGATGATGTTGCCACATTTGAAAAATTACGTGATCTTGGCGTAACATTTGATGTACGTAAAGTTCCTAATGATTCTAAGAAAGACTTGTTTGATCTTATCAAAAAAGCAAACGTTCAATAATATGAGCTGTGTTTAACATAAAAAGTGAGCGTTTCTATACATTACCGATTATTATAAACACAAACTCAACATCCTGTTTTTATCCAAATTAAGTAAGCCGTGGTTTCTGGCTTACCTATTGCACATTGAAAACTTTTATAAACGAAAGGAACTAGAATAATGTCAGTTATTTCTATGATTTTAGTCGTTGTAGTTGCCTTCTTCGCTGGTCTTGAAGGTATCCTTGACGAATTCCAATTCCACCAACCACTAGTTGCCTGCACGCTTATCGGTCTTGTTACTGGTAACCTTGAAGCAGGTATCATCCTTGGTGGTTCACTTCAAATGATCGCTCTTGGTTGGGCTAACATTGGTGCCGCTGTTGCGCCTGATGCTGCCCTTGCCTCAGTAGCTGCTGCCATTATCATGGTCAAAGGTGGAGATTTCACAACTAAAGGTATCGCTGTTGCAACTGCGACTGCTATCCCTCTTGCTGTTGCTGGTCTTTCCCTTGTTCACGGTGCTGACGCTGCCGCTAAAGAAGGAAACATCGCTGCTGTTGAACGCACTCACTTAGTTGCCCTATTCCTTCAAGGACTTCGTATTGCTGTTCCTGCTGCACTTCTTCTTGCAGTACCAACTTCAGCAGTACAATCTATCCTTAACGCTATGCCGGACTGGTTGTCAGGTGGTATGGCCGTCGGTGGTGGTATGGTTGTTGCCGTAGGTTACGCTATGGTTATCAACATGATGGCTACGAGTGAAGTGTGGCCATTCTTCGCTATCGGTTTTGCTGTAGCAGCTGTCTCTGATCTTACTCTTATCGCACTTGGTACAATCGGTGTTGCTCTTGCCTTTATCTACCTTAACCTTTCAGAAAAAGGTGGAAATGGAGGCGGAACTGCTTCAGGTTCTGGTGACCCAATTGGCGATATCCTAGAAGACTACTAGAAAGGGGCACAAACATGACTGAAAAACTTCAATTATCAAAATCTGATCGTCAAAAAGTTTGGTGGCGTTCAACTTTCCTTCAAGGTTCTTGGAACTACGAACGTATGCAAAACTTAGGTTGGGCATATGCTTTAATCCCTGCCATCAAAAAACTTTATACATCGAAAGAAGACCGAGCCGCTGCTCTTGAACGTCACTTGGAATTCTTCAATACTCACCCATACGTTGCTGCTCCAATCATCGGTGTAACTCTTGCCCTTGAAGAAGAACGCGCAAATGGTGCTGAAATTGATGACACAGCTATCCAAGGGGTTAAAATCGGTATGATGGGACCTCTTGCTGGTGTCGGTGACCCAGTCTTCTGGTTTACTGTTCGTCCTATCCTTGGTGCCCTTGGTGCTTCACTTGCTATGGCAGGTAACATTGTTGGTCCACTCCTATTCTTCTTTGGATGGAACATCATTCGTATGGCATTCTTGTGGTACACTCAAGAGCTTGGTTACAAAGCTGGTTCTGAAATCACTAAAGACCTTTCAGGTGGTATTATCCAAAAAATTACTAAAGGTGCTTCAATCCTTGGTATGTTCATCCTTGCTGTCTTGGTTGAACGTTGGGTATCAATTACATTTACTGTAAATCTTCCTGCAACTCAATTGTCAGAAGGTGCTTACATTGAATTCCCTAAAGGAAACGTAACAGGTACTGAACTTCAAGGTATTCTTGGCGATGTCGCTAGCGGACTTAGCTTGACTTCTACACAAACTAATACACTTCAAGGTCAATTAGACTCATTGATTCCTGGTTTGATGGGGCTTCTTCTCACATTCTTCTGTATGTGGTTGCTTAAGAAAAAAGTTTCACCAATCACAATCATCATTGGATTGTTCATCGTTGGTATCATCGCTCGCTTCTTCGGAATCATGTAATAAAAGAAAGGAAGGATTTCGGTCCTTCTTTTTTTATTATGTTATAATAGACTAAAAGCTTATCAGAGGAGATGACATGGCACAATCAATTAATTCTACGGTAGAATTAACGACTACTGGTGTTTCTTACCTCGGTATGGGGGGAAAAGTAGGCAAATTTCTTTTAGGCAATAAAGGCTTAGAATTTTACAGCGATGCTAATGTTGAAGATTACATTCAAATTCCTTGGGAAAATATTGAAAAAATCGGAGCAAATGTTTCTCGCAATAAAGTCAGCCGTCACTTTGAAGTCTTTACTGACAAAGGTAAATTTCTTTTTGCCTCAAAAGATTCAGGAAAGATTCTAAAAGTAGCTCGCCAACATATCGGAAACGACAAAGTTATCCGTATGCTAACCTTGGTTCAAATCATTATTAAAAGACTATCAATATTTGTCAAAAGGAAATAAATCTAGTATAATAAAGAGTACGGATAAGTAAGAGTGGATCTCTTTCAGAAAGTCTGCGGTTGCTGTGAGCAGATAGAGTGATAATTCCGAAATTCTACCGTTATATCATTTAAAAATAGAAAATTAAGTGCACAGGATGTGAAGCTGGATGGAACCGCGCGATTGCGCTCCAGCAAGTTTACATGCTGTGCTTTTTGTTCATCTGAGCTTTATTTAGCCATATGAACGCTGAAGATCACTGGAGGAAAACTATGTTAGACATCAAACGTATTCGTAACGATTTTGACGAAGTCGCTAAAAAATTAGCAACACGTGGCGTTGCTGCTGAAAAATTAGTTGAATTAAAAGAACTTGACGACAAACGCCGTGAATTGCTTGTCAAATCTGAATCAGCTAAGGCTGAACGCAACACAGCATCTGCCGCTATCGCTCAAGCAAAACGCAACAAAGAAGACGCTTCTGAACAAATTGCAGCAATGCAAAAATTATCAGCAGATATCAAAGCTAATGATGCCGAATTAGCTGAAATCGATGACAAATTAGCCGAATTCACAACTACACTT
>OHKR01000017.1_pt1 | contig 27170 bp, 29 predicted proteins | sample 1568901 | NCBI WGS metagenome assembly OHKR01 (sample SAMEA3879515, study PRJEB24766) | human gut metagenome | biome: human-associated habitat; feature: feces | place: USA | collected 1985/1987 | reverse complement strand
CTCTCCAGGAAACCCGGGGCGGTTCAGTCTGGGGTATTGAAAAAACTCGAAGCTCGACTAATAATGATGCGAAAAATTCGGAAAAAAAAGAATAGTCTGGATGTATTTAAATTAAAATGAAATTAGTGCTGAGCTATTTTATTACTTTCTCTTATTTCCCGGGGGCGCGCCCCCAGTGAGCTTATTCAAAAGTTTGTCCACTGCCTGTATATCGTTTTCTACAGCGGCTTGTTCGTCATCAGTCAAAGGGATTTCCTGCATCAGCTTGAGTAGATTCTGGCGACCTTCCAAGTATTGTGCTTCAGATGAAGATTTTGGCATATAAAATGAGCATTTTGCACATGCCATCCGATGGGGGCATTGCTCAAAAAAGTCATAAGTACAGAAACCGTGTCCAAGATCATAATAACGCCATGGCTTCCCGGATGCTACCAGCCCTTCAGCTATCGCGTCTTGATCAATGAGAACTGAAACCATGCGGCGATTACGTTCAAAGTAACCAGCTTTATCCAGTGATCCTGCCAACCTCGTCGGTGTAATTTCGACATAATGTCGGGTAGATTCAGGTGAAGAATGCCCCAACCATTTCTGTAGCTCAAAAATATCAAGTGGTTCCCTGGCGTTGTAAAGCTGACTGGCTATAGTGGCTCTTGCCCGATGGCTGGTGATTTTACCTCTGGCATCCTGCTCAGGTATACCTGCCTTTCTGCATAGCAAAGGGATTAGCGAATTATTAATATAACTACTGTGTACCCGTTTCCCCCTGTGCATGAACAAAAAACGGACGCTTTCACCTGTTTTAGAATCTTCCTGGAGGGGGTGGGGGTTACAGACAAGTTCCCATTGTTCGATATATTCCCCGATAATAGGGTCAACTGGCTTTGTGAATGCTGCGTAAGTCTTGCTAACGGGTACATCTATCAGACAGATACGGGATACATTATTTTCTTCTGGCTGTTGCCAGCGGATACACCCACACTGCATACGTAGAATTTCATCACGTCTGAGGCCTCCAAATAACCAGAGAACGCTGAGTGCTCTGACCATCTCCAGTGGATAAAAATAAGGATATGCAACACAGTTTGGTAAATCCGACTCCTGCAGGTTCTGTCCGGCGTGAAGTAATTTACACCACATATCATCAGCCACAATACGAGGCTCTGGTCCAACCAGGGAAGTCAAGCTACGCGGTGCCCTGAAAACTCTTTCTGGGCTGAATCGTACAGGTATCCATCCCCATTCCTGCAAGTCATGAAAGAAAGTTCTAATACGACCCAACATCCTAGCTCTCGCTGCAGGCATCATCATTTTGCCACGACGGTCACGATACATGCCCCCAGGGTTTGCCCATTCACCAACTTTCATTCTACAAGCGGCGGTCACCCAGGCGATCGCGGTGTCCCGTGTCCAATCAGATGGTGACAGACAGGTTGGATAGCACTCAGCTAACCAGCTGACCACACTTTAGCAAAACGTACCAACCGGACAAAATAGATGAAGGGCGAAGTACTGAGGTAGCACGCCACCGTTTGCACCATACCAGCCATTTAGTTGGTACATCGGCTGTTGCATTATATTCGCGGGGAGGACGGCGACGTTGTGTTATTCGGTAATCAAACCCTTCCTCAATAGTCCCTGATGCAGCCAGTATACGCGATAGAGTAGCTGAGGCTTCCCGGAGGTAATCCGGGCACGTTGCAGCAATCTGTTGCAACGTGGTCACGGTGATATGGTCTAGTTGAGCATCCCTTTGCAGAAGCATTGCCATACACATGGCATTTCTGATGCCGTTGTTCCGACTATCACGAGGCACATATCCCAGAACCTGCATCATATTGTCAAGCTGGCTGACGGCAAAATCGGTGCTCTGTCGGCCAAAAACCTTAAGACAGAGCCGATATTGATAGAATATGCCACAGTGTTCCAGCCGCTCAAACCCACATAGCAACCATGCTAACGCTATAACATATTGCCGACAGTTGCCTCTGGCTCCAAACCGTCGACGAAATTCCCCTTCGCTGTTGCAAATAACTTCTAACCACTCTTCTTGTGTCCAGGCCCAGTATGTTTTCCGGATGCGCTGCATCTCCAGGACTATATCGTGAATAGATGAATTGTAGGGGGCCTTGGCCGCATGCATTTTTGTTAGCGTGTCGCGTAGTGGTAAAAGAAGGCGGGAAAGCCGTTTTTGTATATCAGGTGACCAGTTTTTACCTCCTTGCTGGAAGTGGTCGACCAATGTATCCAGTGCCGCAAGCTCGCTTTCAGAGATCTCCGGTCGGGTATCCCAAAGTAGGGCAGGAAGACTGAGTGATGTTGTCGGACAAGGCGCTGTATGTTCAGATTGCATCATGGAGAAGGATCCTGCTGTTGTAGTACAGTAAGGCGGCAAGTATGCAAGGATGCGACCGTGTAATTGAAACGACTACTCAGATCACGTGCGCTGAGATGAATATAGAGCAGAGTTGACTGGATACGACGGTGGCCAGCGAATGCAGCAATTTCGTGGATGTCCCACCCCACGCGTGCCAGTTCTGTCAGACAAAGATGTCGGAATGTGTGGGTGCTGATGAGTGGAAGATCAGCCTTAATAGCTAAACCGCGAACTACTTTTGACCAAGTCCAGTTGCTAATAGGTTCTGCCCGATTACGCGGAGAGCGTGAGAGAAACAACGGACCGCGAGATGAGCTTAGCATACGACGTTCAGTGAGCCATGCTGTGTAGAGTTCCCCCGTCACAGGAGAATAGGGCACAACCCGACCAAAGCGGTTTTTGGTATGCTCAGCGCGCACAGTGAGCAAGCGTTGAGAAGGGTCAATATCTCCGGTAGCTACTGTGCAAAGTTCTTCTCTGCGTAATCCGCAGTCGTAGGCCAGTGCCAGCATAAAACGAGTACGGATATCAGCTTGTCCGGCTACCTCAAGAAAGCGCAACCACTCCGCATCATCCGGGATCCACGGTAGCCGCCGCTGCAACGGCACTATACCAGCTTTTCCTTTCCCTCCGTTTTTCCAGACACCTCGTCTGACAGGATTTCTCTCCCGTATCCCCTCCTCACAAAGCCAATCGTTGTACAGTCGTACCACCGTCAGCCGGTGGCGGATAGTGGCAGCGGCCAGCTGGCGACCGGTATGCAGGCTGCGGACATAGAGTGCGACCGTATCACGTCCAGCGACAGCAGCCGTCAGGGCAACAGAGTGACAGAAAGCGAGCCAGTCATTGACGCCACGGGCATAGGCATCAATGGTGTTTGGAGCACACAGCAGGTCCTCCTGCAGGCACACCCACCGGCAAGCTGAAGGATCGGCCGACAGGAAAGGCAGCGCATCCAGCAGTTTCTTGTGCACAGCATCCCCCTTTTCGATAACAGAATGTGTTGTATGAAATATAGTCAATTCCAAATAACATAGAAGCGAAGCGGCTGGGCATAAAAATGGGAGTACCGTGGTTTCAGCTGAAGTCGGTGAAATTTCCGGAGCCGGTCATCGCCTTCTCCAGTAATTACGCGCTATACGCATCGATGTCGAACAGGGTTATGTCTCATCTCGAGGAGCTGGTGCCGGGCGTGGAGCAGTACAGTATTGATGAGATGTTTCTCGACGTGCGGGGTATTGGCAGCTGCATCGATTTCGAGGATTTCGGCCGGCAGCTGCGTGAACACGTCAGGAACGGGACTGGCCTGACTATCGGTGTCGGAATGGGGCCAACCAAAACACTAGCAAAGTCAGCACAGTGGGCTTCCAAAGAGTGGCCACAGTTTGGTGGCGTGCTGGCGTTAACGCTAGGCAATATCCGCCGTACGGAAAAACTGCTGTCACTGCAGCCGGTGGAGGAAATCTGGGGGGTAGGCCGCAGGATCTCAAAGAAGCTGAACACAATGGGGATAACAACTGCACTGCAGCTGGCGCGCGCGACCCCTGTATTTATCAGGAAAAACTTCAATGTGGTTCTGGAGAGAACGGTCCGGGAACTCACCGGAGAAAGCTGTATTTCACTGGAGGAAGCACCGCCCCCCAAACAGCAGATAGTCTGCAGCAGGAGCTTTGGGGAACGTGTCACAACTTATGAAGCCATGCGACAGGCAGTTTGTCAGTACGCTGAGCGTGCAGCTGAAAAGCTGCGCGGCGAGCGTCAGTTCTGCAGGCATATTGCCGTGTTTGTGAAAACATCGCCGTTCGCCGTAAATGAGCCCTACTACGGTAATCTGGCCAGTGAAAAACTGCTCATCCCCACGCAGGATACACAGGACATCATTGCCGCTGCCGTCAGAGCTCTGGACAGGATCTGGGTGGATGGTCACCGTTACGCAAAGGCAGGCTGTATGCTGAACGATTTCGCTCCTGACGGGGTTTCGCTGTTGAACCTGTTCGATGATACTCTGCTCCGAAGCAACAGCAATCAGCTAATGAAAGTTGTGGACGGTATTAATCATTCAGGACTCGGAAAAGTGTGGTTTGCGGGCCGGGGGATTGCATCTGAATGGCAAATGAAACGGGAGATGCTTTCACCAGCCTATACAACTCGCTGGTCTGAACTACCAGTAGCGAAATTATGAGTCACGTAGAAGTTGAGAAAAAGTGGTGATTTCAGTGTGAAAGAATTATTATTTTTCTTTTATAATCAAAGAAGTAACCATGAAATAGGCATGGTGAAAAACATAAGAAAAGGATGCTCTCCGGCATCCTTGTCGCTTACTCACTTGACTCAGGAAGTCTTTCCAGAATACGTTTTATTGCCTCATCTATCTCCGACTGTGCCTCAGCGGAAATGCGGGAAAACTCATAAACAACAAGTCGTTTCTTTGAATCAATTTTCTTTCTTGCAAATTGGTTGCGATCTGAAAATTCTCTCAGCTTCTCAGTTTGAACCGTGCGGGTCGGGCGAACTATCAGCGATTTGCTCTCAGCTCTGATAACAGCCAGAATTTTGCTTTTATCAATTGCCGGATAATCTGGCATGGTCTTCAACCGATGCTGAACTTTTTCCATCAGTTCTGTTACTGATCTTTGCTTGTTGTTTGCTTCTTCAGCTAGTTTCAGTAAAAAATGATAATCCGACAACGAAATATCATTTATCACAGGGAAAACTGCAACCATTTCATCTGGCACTGCTGCGGCCTGAAACGCACGAGTCACTTTCGCAGGAGAGAGATTTTCTGCCTGAGCAATCTCTTCCTTCGTCATACTGGTTCCATACGTAACTTCGAGTCGTTTTCCCAGCTCACGCAAGCTATGCTCACGTGCGGTTTGTATGTCTTTTGCCAGTTGTCGTGCATCTGACAGTTCAATATCGTCCTTTGTAACAAGTATTTCGAATTTAACATTGTTATAAATGCAGGCTGCCCGGCGACGTGTGCCGTCCAGGATCTCAATTCGCCCGTTGACCTCTCTCCCAATAGCGGGGAAAAACTGCTGCAGTTTTATGGTACGGGAAATGTCACTGACTGACTCAGGGGATAACATTGCCTGGTCGCGACCATTAACAGATGAATCAACAAATGTCTTCGATTCGATCTCACCGCTTAGCACAACCGTTTTCACAAATTTGGCCTGTTTACCAGATTTGAGAGTAAAGGTTTTCACATCGCCATCGCTTTCAAGCATTCGCGCAAATTCTGAATTGCTGTTGCCAAGAACTCGGCCACGAGCTAAAACTTTCCTCATTTTGATGCTCCACGGATATATTCAATTCGATCAAAAACAGCCTTAGTAAATCGTTCAGCTTCAGTTCGGGCTTTTTTCAGTGCTTCAGCACTTCCAGGGTAGGAAACGGGGTTTGCACTAATAATGGTGTCAAACGACTCACCACACCGTTCGAATCCGTCAAGTCGCGGCAGTGACGCATCAAGAATGTTACTTGCGTACACTTCACGCGCCAGACTATGTGACGTCTCGTGGTCACGTTTGCCGGTCATTTTTGACATAAACCCAATACTGGCGCTGAGCCTGGGTTCCACACCTTCTTCTTCAAGGCGTTCCAGCATCTCCGGTAAACGTGTCAGGTATTTCAACGTGGAGTGAAAATCAACCTGTGCCGGTGGAGTAGGGGTCAAGAGCAAATCGCTCGCGGCCAGTCCATTCAGGAGGAACGGATCAAGGTGAGGGCCTGTATCAATAAAGACAAAATCATAATCACCTGCGATACGGTCAATAATTGTTTTTTTGAGCACCTCAGAAGGTTTCAGACCTGGTAAATGTTCTGTAACTAATGACTCCCACTGGCTGGCAACAAAGCCGTCGTCGATCGACGCAGGGATGATATCGACGCCTGGGATAATAGTTGGGCGAATTACAGCTTCTCTCAACGTTTCTGCATCGAGATCATTCAGCATTGCCTGGGCTGCTGTTTCAAGAACAGTACCAATGCTATGAGTGTGATCAAGAAACATAGTACTGGATGCCTGCGGATCAAGGTCAATAACCAGGATGCGGAGATCATGACGAAGCAAGTCCGGATGTACTCGTAATGCATGTGCGAGAGTGACTGTCGTGACTGTTTTTGATACACCGCCTTTAAGATTGACGACAAAAATCACGTATGGTTCTTTGTGAATATCGCGGTACTTAGGTATTTGACGGTGGGCGTAAATGTCGATAACGTTCTGAATAGTGAGAGCGTATTGCTCTACGTTACCAACCTGCTTTTTATTGAATTCGTAACCGCTGTCCTCCATCTCTTTTACAGCAAGTTCAACGATGCGACGGCTTAACTTAGGCAGTTTTGCCACAGCATTTCTGGTATATGTCTGATGATATTGAGTCAGATTAAATTCTTTTCTCTGAGCCTCAATATCCCTGCTCATAGCCTGAAGTAAGGCACTTGCTCTGAGAGCTATGGTGCCAACACTACCGTAATCACGTCTCATTGTTTTCCCCTTCCCCTAAAGATGGATTCCTTGCGCGTCAAATATGTGTAAAGCTTAATCACATTGTACACAACATAACAAAACGTACAACATTTATAACCACGACATTAAATTAATGTACGTGGCATTATATTTATCACCAAAAGGAATAGGTAGTGCTCGCCGCAGCCTTGAGACCGAGCATCGCGAGCGAACTGGCGAGGAAGCGCAACGGCGCTATAGTCACATAATGCTCGTACGCACCTGATTTAAAGGATATTGTGGGAAACACCCAAAGTTTTCTCTGACAGTTCAGATCAACTTTTCCACATACTCACAGACTGTTTTTTAAGCTATTTTTATTCCTTTTTAAAAGTTTTCTCCTTTTTGTCCATTTTAGGATGCCCAGAGACCGCGTCATGTCTGCCTTTCAGGCCTCCTTTATGGGAATCACCCAGGGTTATGCTGGGAAATACCACGGATTAATATGGGTAACAGCCCGAATTTTTATGGGAAATGCCACGAGTTGGTATGGGAAAAACCTCGTATTGCTATGGGAAACGCCCCTGGTTTAAATTCGTGTTTTATGACTGTGGATAACACGTTAATTTCCCTTGTTGGATGGGCTTTTGCATGACAATATGGGCGAGTTAAAAACAACCCATACGATAATGACAATGACAATAAGTACCGCGAAAAAATCAGTCAACATTAGTCAATCCAATGAACTGACAGAAGCAGCTTACTACTTGCCGTTGCAAGCCAAGAGGGTGCTATGGTTATGCCTCATTCAGTGCTATCCACTGAAAGATGATCCTGATTCGGTATCGCCAGTATTCACAGTTCTTGTTGCTGATTATCAAAAGTATTTCAAAGTGTCTGTTGATACAGCGTCATCTGATGTTAAAAAGGGCGTCACTGCACTGGCTGAAAGTAGTGTTGTGTTTTATCCCAAAGACGGAGAGTTTGACGAGATCAAACGGCCCTGGCTGGCTGAGGCTGGGCTAAAAAAAGGGCGCGGAAAATGGCAAATTGAATTTAATTACAAAGTCATGCCCTATCTGATGGGACTGACCAGCCAGTTCACCACGTATTCACTCTATGACTGCGGAAAAATAAACAGTGTTAGGGTCATTCGACTGTATGAAAGCCTGTGCCAGTACCGTTCCAGCGGAGTATGGGTTACTACTCAGGAATGGCTGTCAGAGCGATTCATGCTTCCTGAATCGCAAAGATCAAACTTCGCTGAAATGAAGAGAACGTTTATCAATCCGGCACTGAAAAAGATAAACGCAAATACACCACTTAAAGCCGCAATGACACAGAATGAAGATGGCAGGTTAGTCTTCACCATTGTTGATTCGAAAAACTAACCAGGTTTGTTTCCCATAATAATGAACCTGGGCTATTTCCCATACCAGCCCAGCGACACACACTAACCAGGCCTGTTTTCCATTCCAGGGAAAACTTGGTGTGTTTCCCATAGTCTGGGCAATGGGGTCTGGCGGTATCATCCCGGGCAGATCTCAATGCCCTTGTATTAATTCCCCGCACCGTTTCAGAGTAAGCACCCTTTTTAGAGCGTAGCGTAAACCCCAGCTTACACTACGCTCTAAAAAGGGCGCTTACAACTGCTCGTTAGCCTATGAATAACAATCAGAAAGTACCATAACAGACCCGAAAAAAATGAAATATAAGAGAAGATCAGCGGGTGAAGAAAAAGTTCAAAAAATGGCTACCGGGGAGGAAGGAAAGTACCGGATGGAAAGAGTCCCCACTAAAGCAGACTGACAGACATCACAAATCCCCGGGAGGGGACTTGTGTATAAGAGACAGCTCAGATACAGGGAAAGTGCAGAATGGCAACTATGATGTCTGGCGGCAATGCGAGTTCACCGGAACGATACATAGATTCTGTTTACCTCTCTCTCAACGAGTTTAGTCTCCAGGATTCCCGGGGCGGTTCAGTCTGGCGACTCATCCTAATCATGCCTGTTTCCCATCCAACGGGAAAACCTGGGGTATTTCCCATATACTGGCCAGAGCATTTTCTCAGGATAATTGTTTCAGCATCACAACCGCATCAGATTCCGGCATCGCAAACTGCACCCGGTGCCGTGCAGCCACATCCAGCGCAAACACCTTCGTGTAGACCTCCGTTGAGCTGATGGACTTATGCCCCATCAGGCTCTGCAGGACCTTCAGCGGTATACCGGCATACAGCATGTGCATCGCATAGGAATGGCGGAACGTATGTGGCGTGATCGGGACAGAGAACGTCACACCATCAGCGGCAGCGGCGGCAACCGCTTCCCCAATCCAGGTCCTGACCGTTCTGTCCGTCACTTCCCAGATCCGCGCTTTCTCTGTCCTGCCTGTTCGTTTATTACGCCGTTCCATGGGGATTTTCAGTGTTGCCACCATCGTCTGCAGCTGGCTGACGTACCAGGAGTCGGAGAGCGGGACCAGCCGGTGAGTCTGCTGACCGGCTGGCATTCTTCCTGCCGTCCTGGCGGCTTTTTCGGTCCGTTGTTTCAGGGTCGCAAGCTGCACAAACGGATACGGAGGCGTGAGCGAAAAATCCCCCCGCGTCAGCGCTAGTGCTTCATTAATACGCGCGCCGGTGTTCCACAGAGTGGCCAGCAGCATCTTGCGGCGCAGATCCGGGACATAATGAAGCAGGGCACTCACCTCGGGAGCCAGCAGATATTTCGGCAGTTCATCATGAACCATCGACATCTGGCGGAGTGCCAGAGCTGCCGGATAATCAATGGCAACAGGAAGTTGTGCAGACTGTCCGGCAGAATACACTGCCGGTACCATGGCTGCAGACTGGCTGTGTATAACGGAGCCTGACATTTATATTCCCCAGAACATCAGGTTAATGGCATTTTTGATGTCATTTTCTCGGTGGCTGAGATCAGCCACTTCCTCCCCGATAACGGAGACCGGCACACTGGCCATATCGGTGGTCATCATGCGCCAGCTTTCATCCCCGACATGCACCACCGGGTAAAGCTCACGGGAGACCTTATCTGACAACAGACGTGCACTGGCCAGGGGGATCACCATCCGTCGCCCGGGCGTGTCAATAATGTCACTCTGGACATCCACAAACAGACGATAACGGCTCTCTCTTTTATAGGTGTAAACCTTAAACTGCATTTCACCAGTCCCTGTTCTCGTCGGCAAAAGAGCCGTTCATTTCAATAAACCGGGCGACCTCAGCCATCCCTTCCTGATTTTCTGCCTGCCAGCGTTCGGCACGCAGACGACGGGCTTCATTCTGCAGGGTGGTGCTTACCAGCCCGGAGATATTGACATCATATGCCTTGAGCAACTGATAGCTGTCACTGTCGACGGTGACTGTAATGCGCTGCTTCATAATGCACCTCATCTTACATACTCTCTGTACACCATTAAGTATACACCAGTATTACGCTATAACATGCCTCCGGCAACGGAATATTGTTATCCAGCTATTATTAACACCACCATCAATAACTGACCTGAAAAGTAATCATGACAATAATAACCTGCAATGTAGTAACCATGATAAATTACAGGATGACTGTTTTTCTATGATCCGATTTTTATCGGATTCAGGATTTTCCGGAAGTGAATCAGGATCAGTGAATAAGCGAAGCGATCTTTTCTGCCGCTGATGACTGGCTCGGGAACACGGGAAGAAACACAACATACAGTGTCATGTCAGCGGAGCGGGACACCACATCCTGTGAAAGCGGACCAGCGGGCGGCAGCGAAGGATCCGCGGATCCGGAACCACCAGAAACCGGATCTGCGTGATGAGAAAAGAGTAGTAGATATGATTTTATATAAAAAACATAAAACCATACCAGGCGTGATGTTTGTCATAATATATAAATTCATACCTGATATGATATTTACCAAAGTAGAGATAAATTATTCGCTGTATGATTTTACCTATTAATGCACATAATCAAATGGAGCATGCAGGATGGATGAAAAAGTATACTTTCGCCTCAGCTATGAAACGATGACCGGCGATACGGAAGACTTCATTAACGCATGTATTGAACGGGCAAACCGTGCGGACTGCAACGATACCGATGCGGAGATTGCCCGCGCACGCAGCACCATTGAACTCTGGTACTGTCTGGCACTCGCGGGGCGTGCCCCAGACGACGTCGCCGACAGGGATCATCTGCGGTTCACCGAAATGCTCCTGCGCGCCCCGACAGCAGAACAACGCGCATGTCAGCTGTAACCTCCCGTGGGCCGTCGCCGCTGCAACGACGGGTGCTGATTGTGCTGGCTGCCCTTGATGAAAAACGGCCTGGCCCCGTGCTGACTCGGGACATAGAACGGGTGCTGGAGCGAAGCGGGGAAGCCCCGGTCTACGGACCAAACCTGCGCGCCTCCTGCCGGCGCATGGAAGCATCAGGCTGGCTTCGCACACTGCGCGCCCCGAATCTGCAGCTGGCTGTCGAACTGACGGACGCCGGCCGGGCCGTGGCACAGCCTCTGCTGCTGGCAGAACAGGACCGCCTCCGGGCAAAACAGCGCGCGGCAGAAGTCGTCGTACTGCCGCTGGTCCCGGCATCAGGTCTGCCCGCAGACGGCACTTCTGCCACTGATCTGGCGGTGGAGCTGAACGGCATGACGTATCAGGCCTGCCGTGGGGATTTTGTGGTACGTCTCGACGGCAGCACCTGTCTGCAGTTATGGAACAGAGAAGGCAAGGTGGTACGCCGGGAGGGCGATCCGCTGGAAGTGGCGCAGTGGCTGCAGGCCTGTCATGATGCCGGAATAAAAGTTCGTGTACAGGTTAATGAAAGTATCACCCCGTAAAAACATGCCTGCACGATTCACACATCATCCCATGGTGGCAGCCGGTTAACTTTCCTGCACCACCAGTGGAAAGAGGCCATGAGCAGTCCGAACAAAAAACCACCCGTGATACTTATAATAATGGCCTCACCGGCCACCATTCCTGACGGCCCCCAGTAGATAAACCACATTGCACATCCCCAGGAAATGCCCCATAAGCCCCCCGTCAGCACCGTGACCTGCCAGAACGGCATAAAGGGTAATGGCGGAAGCCGGATCCCCAGCCGCCAGAGAATACGCAGAAGAGGAGGGGCATAATTGCTCCGCCACATCTTTTTGCTGTCCATCAGGGCAATGGCCCGGGCTTTTTTCTGCTCAAAAGTCACAGGAGTACCTCCGTTCCATGATGTAAACGTGACACAGTTTATTGTTATTGATTATTATTATCATTATGTTATCACGCACCAGTACACGATGACAATAAAGGAGAAACCAGATGAAAGCGGATATATCTGTAAAGTATTTTCTGAAAAGCCTGATACCAGGTTTCATTATTCTTACAGTTTTTTATCTGGGATGGAAAGATAACCAGGAAAATTCAAGAATGTTTTATGCGTTCATCGGATGCATTATCAGCTCCATTACTTTTCCTTTTTCAATGAAGATAATACAGAAAATGGTAATAAGGTTTACAGGGAAAGAAGTCTGGCAAAAAGACTTCTTTACTAATCCAGTTGGCGGAAGCTTAACTGTAATATTTGAATTATTCTGTTTCGTTATATCAGTTCCTGTAGTTGCCATTTACTTAATATTTATATTCTGCAAAACCCTTTCAGGAAAATGAAAGGGCATCATTATATGTCAGATACCAATAAGTTTATTGTTCTGCTCAATAAACTTATCATTAACAAGCGCACTCACAGCAGCCATAATAATTGCAAAACCCAGAATACCTACAAGGGTCCCCGGCATGACGGAAAACGTCCATGCGGTAACAGATGAAGTAGCTCTTCCTGCTGCCAGTGATTCAAGTTTTACAAAAAATGGACGCCAGTTATCTGTCCAGACAACCTTACCAAACTCAGTGCTCCAGTCAGCAAAATCGTTGCCTTCAGTACACCGTGTTTTCTCTTCAGCTCTCTTCTGGTTGATGTCGGCAAGCTGGCAACAAAAATTCTCTTTTTACGTCAAGAACGTCATTTGCATGTTTTTACTCATTTGTTCTGGCACTGACGTTATTTCTCGCCGAATTTACCGCAGATTCAGCAAAGGTGATTTTATTGTAACTGCAACACCTACCAGATGACGGAAAACGGGTGAACGGATTAGAGTACGATTTTTCCATTTCGTGATCTTCACCTCAGAACCCCACCATTGATGATAAAAATGATTATCATTCGCATTGACACTTTGAAATAAGTAGTTATATTTTTCATGGTTATTGAGCAATTGGTAACCAATGTAGGTTGTAGGTGTTTCATTTTCATTAAGGAATATGTATGAAAAAACAATCTAAAGAAGTGAAAACCTCTGGCTCTGAACATCGTGAAATTATGATAGAAATTGATGCCTCTAAATCGACGAACGGTACCGGTGGAGGCTCCATCATTGAAGGGTCATACACTGTCTATCGCTGCGATGGCGGAAGTGTCCCCTCGCGTCCTTTTGGCCCCCCATTCTGTCCTTAAATTTAAAGGCTGGTCATGATTGAAATATTCACTTCTCTCAAACGAAAGCAATGAATCCGATAATACAGGTATATTCGATAAAAAGGACGTCTTTTGTGGCGTCCTTACCTTAAGGAGATTATTACGAATGTCTTTGGGGGATAAATTTACATCTGGATACCGTGGGATTAATGCCTTCAATAGTGGCGTGATAAAACTTCTTGTTGCCAGAGAAAATGACTGGATTGAAGAAAAACTTAGTGCCATTTTAACTCAATCACCTCGTATTGATTTCGAACCACTCATTGCGAGTATAGTTTTTGGGCGTACTGAGGGGAAAACTTCATTATTTAAAAATGTGGAATGTATTGTTCCTGGTTGCAGTTTTAAAATTGACCACACGCACAATGGTGCATCCGTAAGTGAATATATTGACTGGAATGCAATTTCATATAAGACATTACCGCACGACCCGGCAGAGATTCTTTTTCAGTCTGTATCTGAAGTCGTCAACAGAAATCAAGGCGGATACTTTGTTGTGCGCCTGTCTGGTGGCATGGACTCTACTGGCATTCTTCTCTCACTAATGGAGGCAGTTGATGTAAGCAGAATTATTGCCATAACTTATCGGTACCTTATGGGGACAAGCAATCAAGATGAAGTATCAGCAAGGCATTTATGTAAAATATTTGGAATCAGGCAAATAATAATTGATTTTGAACCTCATTCATTATTTCATAGGCTTCCTTCACCAGTGCCTCCTGTTCTAAATATGAGAACAATAAATTTTAAAGTTTATGAAGAGGAAAGAAAGCGTATCGGAAGTATCTGTGGAGATAATTATACCCTGTTTGATGGGCATGGGGGGGACCATGTATTTTGTGAGAAAATCCCGTTTGGAATAATAAAAGAGTTATTTTTCCATGGGAGTTTGTTAACCTCATGCCGTAAGTTATTACAGATAGCTCGCCTTCATGGCATAAATATGAAAGATGTCTTATTAATGCATACTAATAGTATGCATTATCTTATAACTGAAGCACAGTGTTATTTTTCCAAAGATGTTATAAAAAACCTTCACTATGACAGAAAAACAGTAAGTGAAGAAAGAAAGTCAGCCCTTCAGGAGGCTATTCTTGATAATGGGACGAGCCTGACGCTGAGTCTTACGGAAAACGATATATTCCCTTTTACAGACCAGAGGATGATAGGCTATGGTCTGAAACTCAGAGTTGAGGAGTCATTTGATACTACATCAAAACGATTTCAATACAGAAAAGCGATTAATGACAGATATAAATTTGTATTTACCAGAAAAGATAAGGGGCATATAACAGGTGCATATCAGTCGGCCCTTAGTGTTAATAAGGACCGTGTTATTAATCTTCTGCGCCATGGGCAGTTCGCGACACACGGTTTGTTAAACTTGGAGGGGGTAGAGCGAGCAATAGAAACAAGTTCTCATGGCATCGGTGGAGTCAGTTTTATTCTTATGAAATTAATTGCTGCAGAACTTATCTTTGAAGGATATTTATAATGACTTCATTCTACTTTAAGCCGAATATACATCATGTCAATATTAATAATGAAATAACTATCCTTGATGAGATATCTGATCGTTATATCCTTCTTTCAGAAAAGCAATCAATTCTCTTAAAAGAGTATATGAGTGATGGTTCTCATAATTATGTCGGTGATACAATGAACCTGGAAGGTATAATTTCTAAGGAGTCGGGTACTCCTTTGGCAAAGAGTACTCCGTCTCCTCAGGGGGTTGGTATATTGACCTGGAACAGTTATGTCAGCACTCGGTTGGGTATTGCCAGTTTTTTTTATATCTCTGAAGCAATAATGAGAATGATTCTTGTCCGAAAACGTCTCCAGTCAAAGGGTTTTCACCATTGCCTTGAGCATTGTCGTTGTGCGCTTAGCCAGAAGAGTTTTCCGTACATTTCCCTGAAAGATAAATTAATTATTGGGCAGAAGTTGAGCCAGAGTATTAAAATTGCGGCACCGTTTATCCCGGGCAAGGTTAAATGCCTTGAGTTTTCACTTGTTTTGTTCGACATGTTAGTGTCAAGAAAAATCAGTCCCACATTATTTATTGGATTCCAGCGCTATGATTTTCTTTCTCATGCATGGCTGGAAATTGATAATGAAGTGGTTGCAGACCAAGATAACCTGAAAACAAAACTTACACCAATAATTAGAGTGGGATAATGAAAATAAAAAATGTCATTTGTGAATTAAAATCAGGGGCAAGTGCTTACTCTTCGGCCTACAAGCTCATACGCTCACTGTATCCCGCATTCACATTTTCTTTTATCGGTGTGTCCATTCTCTTTATTCTGGCTTCGGTTCTTGGTGCATTACTTCCTTATCTGCTCAAAAAGACAGCGGAGGCGTATACTTTCTCTGAAGGGATATTATCTGCATTTTTCCTGATCACAATGACCTACGCCGTCAGCTGGACAGTGACCGAAGTACTGAAGAATATCAGAGGCATTTTTTCTGCGGGAATTCTGGCACAAGCAGATGCAGCACTAACCAGTAACACGATGGAGATTTTACTTTCTATTAGTTTCCGGAAACAAAAGGAATTTGAGCCGGCGGTCCTGGCTGCAAATATTGATCGTGGCGCGCAATCATTCAGTGCGCTGACATTATCTGTTTTCTGGACACTACTCCCAATTACTGTAGAAATCAGTATGGCTGTTTATTTTCTTTATCAGAGTCTGGGTTTTACTTATTCACTTATTTTCTCAATTTCTGTTATAGGTATGATTTTTCTTGCCTTCAGCATAGCGATCTTTAGTCGTCATATCCATACCGATATAATGAATACTCAGAATGGGGTGTATTCTTATACGATTGAGCGACTTGCCATGCCGTTGGATATCCGAATTAATTCAGCTCATGCAAAAGAAAGAGTTCTTCGCCAGGAAATTCTTAATCAGTATGTTAATACAATTAAGCTGACCAATAAAAAAATGGGCTTTTTACTGTCACTACAGGCAGTAGCTGTAGGCGTATTGCTTGCTATATCCGTACTGGTTCTGGTTTTTTTTAAAAAAGCGTCTCATATTGGAACTGGTGACTTTATTATGATTGTGGGCTATATTAGCATGCTAACATTTCAGTTGCGCACAATAGCCGGAGCCAGCATTGACATTCAACGCCAGATTGTGTACCTGAAAATTCTTCTGGAATATAACAGTATGCATCCCGAAGGGGTTATCCCTGATACAGTAAGCTCCCGCAGCACTGAGCGTATTTTTGATGTGCGTAATCTTGGAGCTTTTGCTGACGGCAGACTCCTCTTTAATAATGTGAGCTTCAGGATCCATGAAGGTGAAATGTTTGCACTTTCTGCGCCTTCAGGTTTTGGTAAATCCACAATTCTGCAATATTTACTCGGTCTTGATACCCCAACTGAGGGCGATATTTATTTCCGAGGATACCGGATTAACACAGAGTTGAGTGCGTCTATCCTGGAGGACGTTGCTGTTGTGCCTCAAAAAGCCGTTCTGGTGCAGGGAACTATTCGTGATAATATTCTGTATGGAACCGATGACATTCTTCCCGATGATGAACTGTTTTGCATCCTGAATTCATTGGGGTTAATTAAAGAGGACTGCGGAGAACATTTCCTTGCTTTCCTAGACCGGGATATTAATCCTCTGGGTAGTGGTTTGAGTGGTGGAGAGATCCAGCGATTATGCATAGCCCGCGCCCTAGCCCGTAAGAAAAAGATTATCGTACTTGATGAACCCACGGCCTCTATTGGCGAAGAACTCGCGATAAAGATCATTACCTATATCCGGCAGCATTGCCCTACCGTTATTATTACAACTCATAATCCACGAATTCTGGAGCTCGCCGATCATTTTTTTGATGGTATGTCAAAGTCTTGCGTCATTGCTGGAGAAGGCAGAGACCAATAAACCACACACGTTAATTCATTTATATCTAATCGGGGTTGTACGCCGGAAACGCCGAAATTTCCGATACAGCGAATTTGTTGATTTTTGAAGCATGTTTGGCAGGTTTTGACGTGTACGTTTATGGTGCAGTAAGTGAGAATTTATTCGTACCAGCCATATGATACGTTACGGGCAGTGATTTTTCGCGCTAGACAGCTATTTCTTTGCTGTCCGGTTAACTGTGGTCTTACGTACAGGTTGCCGAGCATAAAATTTGTGCCTCCCGGAAATTTCGGCGTTTCCGGCGTACAACCCCAAATAAATTCAATTAATTACCTAAACAAGGTGAGACTTTTAGAGGAAATGAGCGCGGAACCCCTCTTTCCACTGGTGGCGCAGGAAAGTTAACCGGCTGCCACCATGGGATGATGTGTAAACCGTGCAGGCATGTTTTTACGGGATGATGCTTTCATTTGGATATAGAGAATTATTGTACGTTCAGCACAACAAACTTAATACTAATGTATGCATACATTAGCATTAACTACACATTTAAGACATTAACCATTAATAATGTGTATTATTACACAATATTACCCATCAGGAAGCACGTCGTCAGTATTAGAAAAAAATTACAAACGCTCGCCGCAGGCCCAGCGACCGAACGTTAGTGAGCGAGGAAGCGGAAGAGTGTCAGGTCTGAATTGAGCACATACGCCAGAAATTATATAGTAAAAAGATATATGATTTTTACATTGCTCAGTAGATTGTAAAATGCTGCTGATTGGATATCTATATCTAATTTAGAATAATGGCTTTAAGATGGTCAGAAACCATCTTCCAGTTATATTCTCCTGTTGCAGCATTCAAAGCGATAATTTGCATTTCATCAAACGAAATACGTGAACTAATAATATGTACACCATTCCGTTTTAAAAAAACCTGTGCAACAAACAAGGCTGTTCGCTTATTTGCATCGTTGAAAATGTGACCACGAGCAATAGCAACTAAATACACGGCAGCCAGATCCATAATATCTGTCACACCTTCATAATGATACATGTTCAAAACACGATGAATGATCGCGTCAGCGCGACCGGGTTCTGGCATACCCGCCACGCCACCATCACGCGAAATCAAGCGGTCATGAAACTCAATCACTTCCTGTGAACTAACGAATTTCATCGCTTAGAAAGCTCCGTATAGGCCGTCCCATGACTTTGCATGATCTCAGCAAACTCAGCATCAAGAGCCGCTTTACGGTATCGTTCAAAAGCGTCTTTATCAACTAGTACAGCCGCGCCACCTTTACGGCGCTGAATCTCAACAGGCTGATTTTCATCAACCGCCAGCTCGAGCAACGAGGCCAGGTTATCGCGAGCATGGCTATAGTTACATGTAAACATAGTGCTTCCTCTTTGAGTTGTACAATTAAATTGTACAACAGTTCTGTTCAATATGAAATCACCGTAGTAAGGGGGGCGTGCCCATTTCCTCTAAAAGTCTCACCTTTATTATGTAATTAATTGAGTTTATTTAGAAAATGTTGCAATTTTAGCATCATTTTTTATTGTTCTTTTTAACCTGAAGTAGGGGGCCGCTTGGAATTCGGAAATTTTCCCACGCTAAGTGTCAACGCCACGATGTTTGACCGTTATTTGCCATTTTCATGCCCGCTAAGATACTTTCGTTACTGATGCTGTCCGCTTTTCACCATTTCATCATCACTGATTGGCGTTGTGTTTTTGGTCAGCACTCCAGCTTTACGTTTCTCTTTTAACCGGTAACTCTCTCCTTTGATATTCAGCGTGGTTGAGTGATGTAGCAACCGATCCAGTATCGCTGTTGCCAGCACGTGATCTCCGAACATTTCTCCCCAGTCTGCGAACCCTTTGTTTGACGTCAGTATGATGCTCGCTTTTTCATATCGACGGTTCAGTAGCCGGAAGAACAGGCTGGCTTCCTCTCTGTTCATCGGCAGATAGCCTATTTCATCCAGGATCAACACCCGGGCATAACTCAGTTGCTGCAGCTGACGCTCCAGCCGGTTTTCCTGTTTCGCTTTCATCAGTGTCGCGATCAGTCTGTCCAGTGGCATAAACAGTACCCGATGTCCCGCATCCACCGCTTTCACGCCAAGAGCTATGGCCAGATGAGTTTTTCCGACACCAGGAGGTCCCAGCAGGATCACGTTTTCGCTGCGCTCCACGAACGCCAGACCAGCCAGTTCCCGGACAACCTTACGGTCGATGCCCGGCTGGAAGGTAAAGTCGAACTGCTCCAGCGTTTTGACCCACGGCAGACGAGCCTGCTTCAGCCTGGACTCCATACCGCGCTGATGCCTGCCGTTCCATTCCTGCTGTAGCGCCATGCACAGGAACTCCCGGTAGTTCAGCTCTTTTTTAGCTGCCTGTTCCAGCAGGCTTTCAACGTGATAACTCAGATGCTCCATTTTCAGGCGACTCAGCAGGACTTCCAGCTCATGCATCACAACAGCTCCTCATAGGCACTCAGTGGTCGATGTTCCACCTGACTGACCTGCTGCCAGAGCGGGGCGTGATGCTCCGGCACTGTCTGCCAGCCAGACGATGCCGAACAGAGGCGATGTGAGGCCACCAGTTTCTCATTACTGTAGATCCGCAACTCGTCATCCAGCGATATTCGTATCGATACCGGCTGACCACACAGCGCTTCGGGAACGCTGTAACGATTACCACCAACCTCGATATAGCTGTCCCAGGACACATGGCGGATGTCGAATTAACTGGTATCGAAGTCCGTATCCGGTAACGGCTGCAGATGTTCCTGCTCCAGCGCGAAGCGCTGTTCCGGCGTTTCTTTGAACTGGCGAAGTTCCCGTTTGTCAGCCACATCGGCTATCCATTGCTCCAGTTGTTGATTAACATGAGTGAAGCTGTCGAACCTGCGGTACCGAACGAAGAAGTTCTCCTTGAGGTATTTCACCATCCGCTCAACCTTACCTTTTGTTCTGGCCCTGCGTGGACGGCATGCCCGTGGCAGGAAGTTATAGTGGTCGGCCAGCAACAGGAATCCGGAGTTGAACACGACTTTCCCGTTGTTATTCTTCAGCACCGCAGCCTTCTGGTTATCAACCAGCACCGTTTTCACACAACCACCGAAGTAGCGGAAGGCGCGAACCAGTGATTCGTAGGTATGCTCAGCATCCTGTTTTGGTGCGGCGAAGACATGGAAGCGGCGGGAGAACCCCAGCGTATTAACCGCAAAGTTAACTTTGCACCGTTGCCCGGCAACCTCCACCTCAACTTCGCCCCAGTCGTGCTGGAGCTGGTATCCAGGCTGAGTTTCGAAGCGAACTGTTCTTTTTGACGGACGCATTTTACGTTTGGGCTGGATGTAGTAACGCAGCATGGAACGTCCGCCCGTATAACCCATTGCCTTAATCTCCGCAAAGATAACCTCACTATTCCAGACATTCTCTGCCAGGCGCATGTCGATGTAATCCATAAACGGTTTCAGCTTAACCATTTTGTGGCGGGTCTTTCTGGCTGGCGGTTCAGGGTATTTGAGGTAGCGTCTGACCGTCCGTTCAGAGCAACCAATCTGAGTCGCAATATCGACAATGTACGCGCCCTGCTGGCGCATTTGCTTTATCATGTAAAAGTCCTCTCTGCTCAGCATGTTGATGTCCTTTCTGGTGTGAGAACCTTAAGGAAACAACATGTTGGGTGGAGCGGACAATCCAAATGGTGAATTACCGTCTTATATCACTGGCGCTGACACGGCGTAGAACCCCGAGAAAACGAGAGCATGAAAACCCCCAGGACAGTCACTGAATGGGGGACCAGCAGCGGTAAAATAACCGACATAATTTCATAATGATGCCTCCGTTAGTTATGAAGGTTTGCGGGCTGACTATACTGTTGGTGCCTGAGCAGAACTGAAGGATTGAGCGTGTTTCTGATGGAGAGTTCCACAGGTATCCACGAGATTGATTATGCCACCAGAAACACGCTCGGATGCGTTTTAACGTTACTTTTACTGGCAGGCAAGGTTTCTTTGTTTTATTTGTATTCTGACTCTCAGAATGACTCTGTTCGCTCCATAAATATTAAAATTATCAGGTAGAAGAACTCTCTTTTGTACAACTTAACTGTGTCTTTATGGAAATGTTGTAAAGGTTCTTTTCTTTAGCTGTATCGTATTTAAATATACTTTTCTGTAAGTGGAATCTTTGCATAAGATAATAAAAAACAGCAAATTATATTAATGGTTATGATATCCTGGGAACACCTGATTAACTAATAAGTTATTTTAATAAAAACATCTGCACTGGCAAATAATTGTACCCCCTTCAATAGGAATATTCTTATTTAATGGCCTTGTTTATATTCTAAAAATAAAACTGAGAAACTCATCATATATTTGGTAAGAAAACGCACCGGTGAACACTATCATGAGGCTATACTGCACTTCCTCAAATTGGGATATTATGATGCATTGATTCATGAAAAAGAGTATACGCAATTACAACGCATTATGGATTGTCTGGTTATTATGGGTTACAGCTATATTATATTTTATGCTAGGCAGTCATCGTGATGGTTTTCCCAATGATGTTATTGTTATACATATAATATATCTGCTATCATTAATAATGATTGTGTTTTTCATAATAAAAAAGGTTTATGCAATTACTATGTTTAAAAGTAAGAAAAAGCCAGTATCAACACCACAAAGTTCTTCACAGAATTTAACTGAAGTTGAACACTCTCCGGAGTTACCTTCTTTATCCGGGACGCTTTGTACCACAAACTTACCAGGATCACTAAAGGAAATGAAAGATTGTTTTATTTCGAATGACACTTCATTTAACGGAACTTTCAAATGCGGTGGTAATATAATTATTGAGGGGCATGTTGAGGGCGATGTTATTTGTGATAATCTTGTTAAAATTGAGAGTGGGGGGTACATCAGAGGGGAGGTTCGTGGTCAGCAAGTGCTGATCAATGGAAAAGTCGAAGGCAAATGTTATGCTGCTAGATTGTCTGTCTTGTCTAAAGGCATTATGTATGGAGATATTTTTTCTGACGAAATTTCAATTGAAAAAGGGGGGAGTTTTATCGGGTGTTCACAATTAATGGATCCGTCATCAACAAAAATAGAACATGCAATTGAGGAGAACGATACTGATAGCGAGTTATTTATAACTGATATTCAGTCAACGCTTATACCTGAAGATAACTCGATAAAGTAAACATCGGCTTCATAAATTATCGGTATTCATTCGATAGTTTATAGGAGGAAAATACAGGGTTTATATCCCTGTATCTATTCTTATCTGAATTGTCAGTGTTGCCATATCAAATACGGATATAATAAACAGGAACTTACGAAAACAATAACTGATATGACTTCACGGCTATTTCTGAAAGCTAATATCAGGAGTCTTAGTCAAATGAATTTATACTTAAGATTAAAACAGGTGGATTTATCATTAGGTAAATGGATTGATGGAAAAGACAAGATTAGTCAATTAATAATACTTAACACGATGAGGATCCTGTTATTTACTGTTTGCATTTATATCATTGGGTTCGTTGATTTTAATTTCTACCATATAGCTGAAAATATTATATCTAATATATACAGAATAGATATTTACATTGTTCATGGCATAATGATAATGCCACTATTAGCTATATCTGCATTCTTCATGTTTAGTGTTTCATTTATATTCTATTATTTATTAAAGAGATGTTTTATGTTGTGCTATCCAAAAAAATAATCTGTCAGCAGGCCGCAATAGTTTCTGTCGTATTTGAAACTTGATGGTATGCCTGCGATCAATGCCAACCCCTGCCAGTTTTTTCGGCACAGGAGCTACCCGGTGAAATGCAATAGCACTCAGCTTACGTGAGAGCTATTGCATATAACATTATTTAAAATGAATAGCGTACTTTTAAGTTCAGCTCATTATCGATATTGTATTTACCGCCAAATGAACGCTCATAGTCGATGCCAACACGGGTGTTTTTGCCAAGCTCAAATGCAAGGCGAGCTCCAACAAGTACTCGGCTGTCATGCCCGAATTTGACGGTTGTCTCGTTATAAGCATCACTGAGAATAGTTTGATTATCATTCAATATATCAAACTGGTAACTTGTGTCTATCTTTGCTACTATTGACCAGTCCTTACCAGTGAGTTTTCTGGCAAAATCAACACCAGTACGACCGACAAGTACATTATAATCCTTGTTATCAATAACGGTTTGATTAGCCAGATTTTGTTTACTACCTCCAATCCGTCCATAAGTAAGTTCAAACTGAGACTCAATAAACATTTCATTACTCAGTCCCCAGCGATATCCTATTTCAGCGTCTGCATAATATGAATTTGTGCTGAAGTTCTCTTTGTCTCTTGGACTTAAATAGCTATAAACGTTTGTTGAATGGATGTATTTAGCGATAAAATCAGTATAAAAACCGTTATCAAAGAAGATGGACGTATACCCACCCAGACCATAGCTTTTAGTATCGCCATAATAGCTGCCGCTCAGCTCTGCATTGGTACTTGTATGGGTAAATATTAAGCCAGTGTATAGCATTGCTGATTCAATTCTTATGCCTTTGTCTGCACCGAGTTGCAGGTGGTTGTATGTATTCTGATAACCGTCAGTGCCACTCCCCTGACCGAGCATATAGCGTCCCCAGACCCCGGCTTCTCCACTGTCGCGAATGTCCCCCATACGTTTATTGAGGTTATTCATTTCTGTAGAGAAAAGGCGGTAGCTGCTATTAGCAAAACTGGCCGCCGTACTGACTGCTTTTTTATCAGGCTCTGAGTTAAAGCCAATAATTGCCAGATTTGTACCGTTACCGTTATCACTAGTACCAAGTATCGGTGTTACGTTACTGAGCCCCGTTTTCTGGCTTATTGCCGAGAACATACTGAAATCGGTACCATCCGGTGCTTCAATTAGGGAAGGTGCGAACAAGTTCCTGATATGAGATCATCATATTCATCCGGAGCGCATCCCAGAGGGACATCATGAGCCATCAACTCACCTTCGCCGATAGTGAATTCAGCACTAAGCGCCGTCAGACCCGAAAAGAGATTTTCCTCTCCCGCATGGAGCATATTCTGCCATGGCAGAATATGACCGCTGTCATCGAGCCGTTTTATCCCAAGGCGGGCAATGGCCGACGGCCCTATCCGCTGGAGACCATGCTGCGTATTCACTGCATGCAGCATTGGTACAACCTGAGCGACGGTGCCATGGAAGATGCCCTGTACGAAATCGCCTCCAGCGCCTGTTTGCCCGATTATCCCTGGATAGCGCCCTGCCGGATCGCACCACCATCATGAATTTCCGCCACCTGCTCGAGCAGCATCAACTGGCCCGTCAATTGTTCAAGACCATCAATCGCTGGCTGGCCGAAGCAGGCGTCATGATGACCCAAGGCACTTTGGTGGATGCCACCATCATTGAGGCACCCAGCTCTACCAAGAACAAAGAGCAGCAACGCGATCCGGAGATGCATCAGACCAAGAAAGGCAATCAGTGGCACTTTGGCATGAAGGCCCACATTGGTGTCGATGCCAAGAGTGGCCTGACCCACAGCCTAGTCACCACCGCGGCAACGAGCATGACCTCAATCAGCTGGGTAATCTGCTTCATGGAGAGGAGCAATTTGTCTCAGCCGATGCCGGCTACCAAGGAGCGCCACAGCGCGAGGAGCTGGCCGAGGTGGATGTGGACTGGCTGATCGCCGAGCGTCCCGGCAAGGTAAAAACCTTGAAGCAGCATCCGCGCAAGAACAAAACGGCCATCAACATCGAATACATGAAAGCCAGCATCCGTGCCAAGGTGGAGCACCCGTTTCGCATCATCAAGCGGCAGTTCGGCTTCGTGAAAGCCAGATACAAGGGGCTGCTGAAAAACGATAACCAACTGGCGATGTTATTCACCCTGGCCAACCTGTTTCGGGTGGACCAAATGATACGTCAGTGGGAGAGATCTCAGTAAAAACCGGAAATAACACCAGAAATGGTGGAAAAAATAGCCTAAATAGGCTGATTCGATGTGTTTGCGGGAAAAAAATCGGCCCAGATCCGCGAAATTTTAATCAACGAGTCAGCTTGGGAAGACATGACCTGCTTATTCGCACCTTCCCTAAAGGCGTCTTTGGCTTCGGTCAGCGAACACTGCTGTTTTTCTTTGCAGGACGGTGAATCTTTGTAGTCCGTCATCTGCGCCAGCAGCTGATAGCTGTTGTCAAGCTGCATCTGGCTGCGCTCTTTTTCCATCGCCTGCACCGCTTTCTGGCTAAACGCCGCAGAGTCATCGGTGATCACCGGATTAAACGTTGGGTCCATCGTGCCCATTTTTTCCTGATGATGTACCGGAATGTCGCACCCAGGGAAAGCGCCGGTGATAAAGAATTGTGCCGTCGCAACGGTGCGTTGCAGACTGTTGGCATAGGTATATACCGTGTCCGGCGTCGGGCATTCGCCTGACGTGACCATCCCCAGCTCCGCCAGCCATTCTCGCATGTAGTGGCCCATATAAATTTCCAGCACACCGCCTTTCGTGGTGAGCTGCCCGCCGGGCACATCCCACTCCGGCCACTGATTCGGCGTGGACTGCTCCAGCACGCTGCCATTATTGGCCAACGGCGCGCGCAAGTTGTGTCGGCTCATCATCAACACTTGTTGCAGTTGATAACCTTCCGGCGTTGTCTGCGCTTGCGCGGCGGACGACAATAAAACAGCCCCTGCCACAGCGGCGGCGAGTATCAATTTTTTCATCCCTACAACCTCTTGTTGTTATCAATCCTCATAGAGTGTGACAGAAATATGACATTTTTCCGGGAACGGTTTCGCAAAACGGGAGATTCCAGAAGATAACCGGCAGGTCAGCGTGTTCCGGTTACTCCGAGATAAAAACCTCATACTTAATATTGCGGGCGCAATAAAAAGTGCCGTCCGTCAGATACAGTTCACGAAATCGCGTGTTATCAGAGATGTTGTCCAGCAGGGAACGTTCCGTATCGACAAATTCTTTTTGCACGCGGTAATGAACGGCGTTCTCCGTTTCAAAAGAGACATATTCCGTGGTGGCGTAGGGCTTATTTTTTGATTTCACGTACACGATATATTGCACGGTACTGGCCGTCAGCCCCGTTTTCGCCGCGATCTCTTTGAGACTCAACGTCTCAGAGGCATAAAGCGCCTGAACCTGCGCTATGCGTCGGTGATTATACGCCGTCACCCGAAGGCTCAGTTTCAGCCGATAGGCCATATTCCGCACGGCGGTAATATTAGTGTGAAGCAGTTGCGCTATCTGCTCTGTCGTGAGGATGCCCGCGTTTTCCCGCAGAATCGCAAGGCTTTCGTCGTTCCAGATAAATGCCATTGGGTATCTCTCCGTACGCGTCGTTCATCGCGCCGCCAGGCGCGCAAACGTGGCCTCTAACTCAGGCGGCTTACGCATACCCTGGTGTAGCTCCAGAACGCGTCCTTCGGAGTCAATCAGTACGGAGGTCGGCGTGCCGATCACCTGATAACGTTCCTGGGTAATGTTGAGCTGATCGCGCACCACCGGATAGGTTATCTGATGTTTTGCCAGCAGATCGTTGATCCTGACCGTTTCAGGGTCGGTATTGACCGCCACAACCACCACTTTATCGCCCCATTTTTTGCTCAGCGCTTCCAGCGTGTCCATTTCCGCCAGGCACCCCCCGCATCCCGCAGACCAAAAATTCAGGTACACCGCCTTTCCTTGCCAGCGTTCAAGGCCTGACTCCTGGCCTTGCAGATCAAACGCCGCCAGCGCCGGGGCCGGTGCCCCGACCGCCAGCTTTTCTTCTTTACACCCGCTTATCAGGATCGCCGCCGCGAGTAACAGCACATTATGCCAGCGCATGTTGATTGGCCTCCT